>Ga0256828_1001081_pt1 | contig 17429 bp, 13 predicted proteins | sample CV88metaG_FD_185993 | JGI IMG/M metagenome (GOLD analysis project Ga0256828, IMG submission 185993) | Hydrothermal vent microbial communities from East Pacific Rise, Pacific Ocean - CV88 | ecosystem: Environmental > Aquatic > Marine > Hydrothermal vents | place: Pacific Ocean: East Pacific Rise...
TTACTACCTTCTACAAGATAACGTTCAGTTGTAAAAGCACAAACCTCTTCATTATAAAGAGCAAAAAGAAGAAAGTTTTTTACACTTATCTCTGTAGAGAGTTCTTGCGGTTCATAGGCTTCAAGATTCAGATTATGAATTGTCTCTATCATCTTTATCTACTTTGTTTAGGAGTAAAAATATCTACTTGCTGTTTTGGCTCCGCTTTCTTGAGTTTATGTTTCTCTACCATTTCAAAAGCTTCCTTATTATACTCCTCTTGAATTTTTGCCAAGATTCCCAAATCTTTTTGGAGTTGTGAAAGTTTGTCACTTTTATCTATAACATACGGAGTTAATATTACAACAAGATTATCTTGCTCTTTTGTTGTTGTTGTAGAGGAGAAAAGGTATTTACCAATCAAAGGTATATCGCCTAAAAGAGGTACTTTGCTCTTTGCATCCCGTTCATAGCTCTTAACAAGTCCACCAATAATAATACTCTCACCATTACGAAGGATAGCCTGTGTTTTCACCTCTTGTTTTGATGTAACAGGCTGTCCTGTAGCATTTTGACTACCATCATCCAAAAGGTTTTCCAAGATTGCCTCAACATCAAGTGTTACTTTGTCCACTGATGATACACGAGGTTTTATCTTCAGCGTCAAACCAACATCTTCACGCTTATAAGAGGTTGTTGTACTTCCTGAAACAGCTGTTGTACCAGAGGAGACAGAGATTGTCTGTCCCACATAAATAGAAGATTCTTTATTATTCACACATAAAATCGAAGGATTTGAGATAGATTTAGATGCACCGTGAGTTTGTAAAAAATCTAACGTTGCACCAAGAGCTAAAACACTGCCAATACCTGACCCTATAGAACCTAAAGAGTCTAAAACCTGTGCAGATGCAAGATTTGTCAAATCTGTAGAACCAAAATTTGCACTCATTGCATAGAGTCCAGAAGCAGAGACATCACCTGCAGCAAAACCATATTTCATCCCAATATCTGAAGATTTATTTTTATTGATCTCAACTATTTTTGCTTGTACATATACCTGATACTTCTCTTTATCAAGCTCATCCACAATGAGTTTAACACCCTTGAGTATCAAAGGTTCACCAATTGCAATGATTGCATTTATCTCTTCACTCATAGTTACATTTGGTTTTAATGATGGGTCAGAGAAGGTCTGTTTTTTAATAATTTCATTAAGTGTTGTAGAGACAGCTTTTGCATCAGAGTTCTTCAATTCAAATATCTGCACTTTATTGTTTGCGTGAGACTCAACATCAAGTTTTTTTATCAATGCAACTATTTTTGCTACATTTTTCTCTACACCGACGACAACAAGACCATTTGTATTTTCATCATAAATTATTTTCACATTTTGTGATGCAATTTTTGAGTTGAAGATCATCTTTGATACATCAGTCAATTTAGCTTGTAATTTTTTTGCATCTGTATTTTTTATTGGTATTATCTTCACAATATACTTTGAGTTTTTATTTATATCTGAAATGACACGCTTAATAGTTTCAATATTTTTAGGATAATCCGTAATTAAAAGAGTATTGCTCTCTTTCATAGTCATTAATTTTGCTGTTTTTGAGATGAGATAACGTACTTTTGCAGCCACAACATCTACATTTTCACCCTCTACCTTTACAGCTTGCGTAACCATTAAAGAGCCATTGAGCTTTTTGTTTGGAGCAACAACTTTAACATTATGTTTTGCCGCTTCACTTGAACGGATCACCTCTAAGATAGAGCCTTTTTGAATAAGGGTATACCCTTTTGACTCCAAAACAGAGACAAGAATTCCAATGAGTTCATCATCATAAATAGGAGATGTACTTACAAAATTCACATTACCATTAATTTTATTGGTAATAAGAATATTTTTATGAGTTATTTTAGAGACAAGTTTGATAAAATCATTAATTTGTAAATTAGAAAAATTAACATTTATCTTTTCTCTAGCTTGTAAGCTAACTACCATTAGCAGGATTAAAAATAGTGTTTTAATGAATGTCATAAATTATTTCCTTCTCTGTATTTCCTCTTTTTACTTTTAAAGAGAGTGTATCTATTTTGTCAATATTTTGATATATCTGCATCACAGCTTTATATGAGTTAAGCGCTATTGCATTTGCTTCTATTATTATATCGCCTCTTTGTAGACCTAATTTTGAAAATTTAGAATTTTTTCTTATCTTAGTCACCTTAAACCCTATAATTTTACCTGATCGCTTCAACTCGTTTATAGAGATATCTCGCCAAATTTCTGTAGGGTTTTTAGCATAGTATTTTAAATCTTCCCTTGAGACATCTTCTTTTATTTCAGACTCTTGCTCTGCTGCAATGTTGACTCGCTTCGCTATTGACTTCGTGGGATTTTGCAAATGTAAAATATACTCTTTAGAATTTTTTGTAAAAATAACATAATTAAGAAAAATTTTACTTAGCTTGTACCCTGCATAACTCTCCCCAACCGCTACAATAGTTGTTTTTGTAGGTAAGGTTTTTTTTGCGACAATAACATAACCAGAATTCTCATCTCCATAAAGAGCTATTAAAATCATATTTCGAATATTAAGCGCTTCGCTTTTACTCTCATTATGACTCTTTTTCTCTCTTTTTTTAGGCTCTATAAGATTATGAAAATTGGCTCGGACATAAGGCATCTTTTGAAAATTAGCACTCGACTGCTCTACCCCTTCAGCAGGTAAGAACCACAATGCAATAAGAGCAATAAATTTTGCCAAGAGAGCAAAAAAGAGTAGCTTGATAACTATCTCCAATAATCTATTTTTAGAGAGTTTTTTCATAACTATACTCCCCGTTTTTATCTTTTTTCAGCATTCTCAACAGAGCTTTAAACTCTTGTAGCACTTTTTTTGAAGGTTTCAAATGAATCAAGAGTTTATCTGTTTTCATAGAAAATTCTATCTTTGCAGTACCAAAATCACCTTCTGCATTACCACTCACAACAAGAGGGTTAAAGATTGTATAGTGCATCTTCACAAAACGAATATGCGTAGGGAAAAAATTGCCCACAACAGATGAGAGTTCAATATCTCTCAAGACAAGTGAGTTATAAAGAAGAAAAAAATCAATTTTAGCCTCTTTAATATTTGCCACTTCCATCTTCTCAACCATAACTCTTGCATCTTTAAGAGAGAGACCAAACAAGCTCTCATCTATCTTCTCATTAACTATCAAAACCTTCTGCGTTTGCAACTCTTTTTCTAATGCAAAAAAGAGATTCTCTTTTGGAAAAAAGAGTAAAAGCATAACGATAAAAAAGAGAAAATAGAGAAAAAATCTATACATCTTTACCATACTATCTCCAATTTTAAATCTGCATGTTCACTATCTACACGTTTTATAGTAAGTTTTTCAATAGTAAAAGGAGCACTGTAAATCTTAGACATCAAAGAGTTAAGCAGAGACAAAGAGAGCATCTTTGCTACAATACTTACGCCATGCTTGTCATATTTTGCCTCTATTTTACTCTTTTTAAAAGAGGGTTGCGTGAGTATTCTCTGCAGAGCTTTTTTAAGATGTTGTTTATCACCATAAATGCGTTTTAAAGAGAGTAGTTCAGTAGCAACTTTTTGCGTCTCATAAAGTGCTCTTTTCTCCTCTTTTATATCTCTGTGAAGTGCAGAGATTTGAAAAAACAAAAAGAGGATAAAAACCGATAAAAGTACAATAATATGAAGTGGATTTACTCTATTCACAGTTTTACCTCCACTACAAATTTATTATCAATATACTCTGTTTTAAAAGGAATCTTGGCTTTTGAAAGATTTGCAATTACTCTTCTTTTTTCTGCAGATGTTATACCAACAAAAGTCACCTTCAAAACGCTCTTCTCAACAAGGATGCTCTCTATATACTCTCCTTGTTTCAGAGATGATTTCAAAAGTGCGATTGTAGCTTGACGCAACTCTTTTTGCTCTTTATATTTTTTCTCATAACTAGCCAAAATCGCTCTGTTTTGCATCATAGTAGGCTTAAGATGATAACGAGTAAACAGTTCATCTTTCAGTGCTGTAATGTGCTCTTGCTGCTTTAAAAGAACAACATATTCAAAAATAAGAAGCAGAGAAAAAACTCCTAAAAGTGCTATAACCTTATAGAGCGTTGCGCTCTTGACAATATGCCCATACTGTTGTAGTTTTAGTGGGTATTTGAGTCTTTTGTTCTCTTCTATCTTCAAAGGTTTTGCTGCTTCGTACCACGATATAGGCAGAAGTAGAACAATCCCCTCTTTTTCTACAAGAAGTGTCTCATCATTCACTCTATATGGCTCGTCTAATCTATCTACTATACTTTGAGCAAAATAGAGACCTTTTACAACAGAGAGAGGCACTCCTTTCGATTCAAGCAGTTCAAGAATTTTTTTATCTTCGTATGCAAATAGAAGAAACTCATCTCCATCTTTATAGACAAGATAGTTATAATTTCCATCAGGCAGTATCTCCTCAAAAATAGAAGGAGCTATCTTTTTTACTTCATGTGTATATTTCAAAGGTAACGAGAGTTTTTTCACCCAGTAAAGAGATGGAGAGAGTATAATATTGTACTTTTTTGTTGTATCTACATCAACATAAGTGCAGGTATCTAAAAATAGTATTTCAACCTCTTCTTTAAATCTCCAGAACAAAATTATATCCTCGTTTTGTTTTTATTGCGTACTCAAACTCTATCTTTGAGAGTGATTCTTCACCTATAAGATCAATGGTGATAGAAAGATATGGTTCAAAGAAACTTGTATGAAATTTTGCAAGATTCTCTCTCTCATCGCTATTTAAATTCAAATCATTCACACTCTTATATGTTCCCTCTGAAGCATAGAGTGCTTCTGCTCTCTCTTTAGAGACATCAAGCATTAACTGCCACACAGCAACTGTTGCATAATTAAGATCAACTGAGCTGTTTACATCTTCTCCATACGAAAAAAGTCCATCAAAATCAACCTTTTTTAGAGCATCATCATGGTACTCATCAAGATAAAAATCATTTATCTGTTGCAGATGTTTTTTTGATGCAATATACTCTCTAAAGAGCTCAGGGTGTTGATCAAAAAGAGCATTATTATAGTTATTATACTCATTTTGAGCTTGATTTTTTCTCATACATGACTTTAAAATATCTACATAACTGTTCTCAACCATATTTCTACTAAAATAGGCTCGAAATAGAGCTTCATTATCGTTATTGAGCATATTTATATTGAGATGAGAACGTGCACTTTTAATAGAGATCACAAACTTCATATCTCCAAAATCAACTGGAATATAGGAGCTCGTTGATAAAAACGTATAGAGTTCTTCTGAAATATTTTGATCTACTAAAGCTTGTAACTCTTTTGATGTTTGCAACATAGTCAATACATCATCAAGAATCATACTCTCTTGATAGAGCATCTTCTCATCCTGAAGTGATTGTGAGGCTTGTTTCAACTGTAAAAGCCCATATCCGATTGAGACTGAGATCAACATCACAAATAAAATTGTAACAAGAAGAGCAATGGCATTTTTTTGTTGCTTCATTTTAATGAATACTCATCGAAAAGATTGGAAGTAACATAGCAGCAACAATAAACCCGATACTACCACCGACAAAAAGCATCAGTGCCGGCTCAAGAAGCGTTAAAAGCATAGAGATTTTATCACGATTCTCCTCAAAATAGAGTTCAGAGATATTACTAAGTACCGACTCTATCTCTGAAGTCTCCTCTCCTAATGCAACAGATTGAATAAATGCCATATCTATGACTTTATAAGAGTCACTTAGTGCAGCAGAGAGCAATTTTCCCTCGACAACCTTTGTACTTGCCTCCATAAAGATCTCTTTTATTACCCTATTGTTAAGAATATTTGCACTCAAATTTATCGTACGTACAAAAGGAACTCCCGAACGTGTCAGCAGTGAAGCCATATAGGCAAAACGTGCAAGTTCACTCTTTTTAATGACACTACCAAACAGCGGTAATTTAAGAAGAAGTTTATCTACAAAATAGGCAAATTTATAGGATTTTTTTCTCATCACAAGAAAGATGGTGACACTTACAAAGATAGTGCCAAGAATCAGTTGAAAATTATTACTAAAAAAATCTCCAGCAGCAATAACAAAGATGGTAGGTGTCGGAAGTTTTTGATCCATACTTTCAAATATACTTGTAATCTGTGGGACTACAAAAGTCAACATAAAAGCAATCATTAACAAGGAGATAACAATCATAAATGAGGGATAAGCAAAAGCACTCTTTATCTCTTTATGAATTCTATCTTGCTCCTTTAAAAAACGTGAAAGCTCTAAAAGAACCTCATCGAGAATCCCCCCATCTTCACTCACTTTAATCGACTCTTTAAAAAAAAGTGGCAACTCTAAAACACTCTGCTCTTCCAGTGCTGTATAGAAATTTTTACCCTCATCCAAAAGTGTACTGACGGTCGATAAAAAGAGTTTCATCTTTTTATCACGTTCATAATGTGTTTGAACAACTTTAAGTGCGGCAACAATACTGATACCTGAACGAATATAGATAGCAAGTTCACGGGAGAGAGCAGAGAGCTCTTTTGGTGCTATTGTTCGCTTACTCGAAAATTTCAAATTTTCAAAAAGTGTCTTGGAATCTTCACTTAATTTTTCATAAAGTATACCATTTGAACGAAGTTTACTCTTTGCCTCTTCTAAAGAGAGTGCTTCAATCTTGCTTGAGATACGTTTACCCTCTTTGGTAATCCCTTTATATTTAAAAATCATTGCACTTCTCTCATAAGCTGCTCTTTTGCTTGCACTGCTGATTCTAAAGAGTCATACTCTTTTACTGATGAAAAGTAAGGAGTATAATCGTATGCTTTATCTTTATAAACTATAATCACCTGATCACTCACACCATCTCCATCTACACTAAAATCAAAACAATTATCACGATTTAACAGAAGTGCCCCTTGAAAAAAATCATAACGATATATCTCTACCGTTGCATCAAAAAAGCTCTTTATTGTTTGTAATTTTTTCCCATTACTGTAGATAGAACAGCTCTTGCAACTTTCTTCACATCGTAAAGAGACACTTTGATTATCTTTAGAAAAAGAGAGTAAAAACTCTTTAAGATTTAAAAAAGAGGGAGTATTTTGCTCTTTTTGAGGTGCTTTGATAGTTTGAATAGCAAGGGTATAGACCACCCCTACTATAACAATAACTATCATCAACTCCATAAGAGAAAAAGCTCCTCTTTTCATCTCACTACTACTTACACTGACTCAGTTTTATATCTGCTGCGGAGTCTTTTCCACCCTCTTTTTTATCTGCACCCAATGAGATTAGTTCCACTTTACCATCATTGTTAATATAGATAAATTCATTGCCCCATGAATCTTTTGGCATCTTGCCATCTTTAAAGTACTCGTCTGTTTTGGTAAGTACCGCAAGTCCCTCTTCTGTAGATGGGTAAACACTATGCTTGATCTTATACATATCAAGAGCTCCATCATAGATAGATTTCATCTGAACACAGACCAAATCACGCTTTGCCTCTTCACCTTTACCGGTAAGACTTGGCATAACCATAGCTGCCAATAAACCTAAAATGACGATAACGATCATCAACTCTATAAGTGTAAACGCGCTTCTTTGCCTTCTTTGCATAAATAGCCTTTTTTATATTGATAATATATTATAGTAAAAAAAAATTAGGATTTGGTTACATAAAAGGTTTTTGTTCAAAAAACTCTTTCTAAGCAAAAGCTTAGAAAGAGAAAAGTTTCTACTTTTCAAAGTAGTTATGGAGTTATATCAAAATCCCCGCGTTGAAATGCTACGGCATCATCATAATTTTCAAAGAGAATATTCTCAAAAGAAGTACCATCAGCATCTATAATACTTACAATAGAGTACATATCATTACGAACCGATCTATGAATAGTATAGAGGAAAGTTCCATCTTCTGCAAAAATTTTCAAATCACCATCAACGATAGCATAATCTTGTCTTAATGCATTCTCAATATTATCTGTTTCAAATGTACCAAAAGCTATATGTCGATAGTGATCAAAATAAGAACCATATTTTATAGCTAGGTATTGATCTCTATCATCGGCACGAACACCATAAATTGTTAAGTAGGTTAACTCCCCATAACTGTATGGAGTAAGAAACTGATTTGTATAGTTTGCTTGTAACATCTCTAACATTGGAGTATTTAACATATATGAGATCTCTCCTTCCCCTGCAAAATCGATATCACCACGAAGAAGAACACTATTATCACTATTCATACCAAAGACGATATCATCAGAATACCCTTCAACATCATCATTAAGCTCAACCACTAAAGCATCTACTCTTGTTGTAGAAAAGACAACAGGCATAATCTCCCAGTGACCAACATCTGCTGTCTCATTTGTATCAAGATTGATCTCTATAACAGATCCAGAGACATTATCATCATTGCTAAGAGATAATGCATAATTATTTGTACCATCATATCTAAATGCAAACCCGAGATTATTCTCTGAAACATCTGTAATAAAGGCATCAATACTATCATAATTTGTATATTCATCACCATTAATCGAGTATGCTGTTGCATTCTCTTCATGATCATAGAAAACTTCATTAACTAGCTGTAATCCAGCTGTTTCATAAACTACTGCATCATCAGTTACAGAGAGATTTATATCATTTGTAATCTCTGCACCGCTTATTGAGCCTAATACTTTCATAACATATATCGGTGTTGTTGTACCATCAATATCTCTATAGATGGTAATATTATTATCATCACTGCTTACCTCATATGTAAGGCTCTCGCTTAGATTTGGATCTACAACACCATCTTGCGTAACTGTTATATCAAGGCTATTATCACTATTAAATTGTAAACCCCAAACTTCAAAGTGTGATTGTTGGTGATACTGTTGATCTATCCACACATCATATAATGGAGAGAGCGTTGTTAGGTCTGTAAGGGCCACGCCATCCATTTCAGCAAATGTAGTTGCATTGACTTCAACATCATCAGTATCGTTCATCAGATTTTCCCAATCTTCAATAGTTACCGGAGCATAATAATTTTGAAGTGTATGATAAACAACTTCATTAAAACGATACTCATAGTTCGCATCACCAACAGGAATATAACTACCTTTATAAACACTTGTAGTCGTTCCATCACCATCTACATCAGCTCCAGATTCTACTAAGATAGGATATTTATCATAACCATCAATATCATTGACTGTAACTTTAATCATATCGTTGCCATTGCCTGATTCATCTTCATAACCATTTGCAATAAGCTCCCATGTACCGGCATCTGAATTAACAACAACAGGATCACCTCCATTGAGATAAACATCTGTCATATCTAGTTCTATAACAGTTCCATTACCATCACTTAAGCTACTATCCTCTGCAAATACAAGAATACGATTATGATTTTTCTCATTATACGTAATAAGTCCACTTTCATTATTATCAACCATATCAGATAATGTATCATAATATACACAACCCACAGAACCATCTGTACAATCTTCTGCAGGCCCCCAGACATCATACTCTTCAATCTCCATTTTTATTGCCATTTTGTAAACAACAGAACCTGAAGGTAACTCTAAATTTGCAAGTGTTGGAATCTCAGCACGAATATCCTCCACACTCATATTAGCATCAATCATAATAGCCTTAGCAATTGAGAGATTATTCCCATCCTCATCTATAGTTGAGACAGTTGTAATACCATCGAGGTTATTATCATGAGTATAACTTGTCTCATTATCATCAGAGATGATAAAAGTATGATCATCATCACTCATAAACTCAATATAATCAGTCTCAAATACCAATTCTGAACCATTCCAGTTTTTCCCCCATGCGCCATAGAGTTTTGTATCTGTAGGAATAGAATCATGCGTAGTGTTTGCTAAGTTGTCAAACTCCTCTGATGTTAAAGATGCTCCTTCGCTCACTTCATATTTATCTAAATTCTCTTGTGAAAAGATCATATCAATAGTATAAACGATAGATACTGTATGCACACCATCACTAACATCTACAGCAATCTCACCTAATCCTGCCTCTACCGCTGTAATGGAATAACTTCCGTCATCTTCAAGTGTTGCATTCAAATTTGATGAAAGAGAGGTAGGTGTAAATGTCAAACTATCACCATCAGGATCATAAGCTTGAATCTGACCTGTAATTGTCTCACCAACAAGGAGAGTAAGTGTTACATCAGAGACAACCGGAGGATGATTATTTGAAACATTCACTGTCACATTTTCATCTACAGTTACCGTACCATCTGATACTTGACAGATAAAACTTTCACTTCCTTCAAAATCTGCATCTGCTGTATATGAAAGAGTTATATTACTATCATCAATAATCACCGTACCATTAATATCGTTTGTTGCACAATCAACAATGAATAAAGGATCTTCATCGGCATCACTATCGTTACTTAAAATATCTAAGCTAGTGGTTGCATCAGCTAAAACAGCAAAGGTATCATCTATAATCATCGGTAGATCATTGACAGCCGTTATAGTAAAGACAAATGCCACACTATCACTATGCTCACCATCACTCGCATCAATAGTAATAGTTACATCTCCATACATATTTGCAAGAGGTGTGATTTGCACACTTGTTCCACTAATACTGACTGTTGCAATACTCTCATCACTAGAAGCTACATTGAGTGTTATATCTGATAGATTTGTATCTACATCTGTAACATTGACATCTAAAGTATAAATCCCTGAATCTTCTTCTACCTCTACATCATTAATAAAAGTAATCACAGGGGCATCATTCACAGCCAACACAGTAACAGTTACATCTGCAGATGCTTCTCCACCATCAGGATCTTCAATAACATAGTGAATTGTATCTACGCCATTAAAATTTGCATCTGGAATATAGGTCAATGTTGCATTTGTTTCTATCGTTACATTTCCATTAGATGCAGTTGCACTCGTAATCGTTAATGTTGCATTATTATCATCTGTATCATTTGCAAGTACATCTATAGAGACATTTGTATCTTCATCTATAGTAACAGCATCAGAATTTGCTACAGGAGGATCACTTAACACAACCGTAATAGCTTGTTCAGCACTTATAGTAATATTACCATCACTCACATCATAAGTAAATGTGACATTACCCTCTGAACTTCCTGCTGTATATGTAAATGCTCCATTATTTTCCAATGTAACATTACCATCTGTTACAGAGGCATTTGAAAAGATTAATGTATCACCATCCACATCACTTGCCTCTAACTCTCCAGTTAATGTGTTCTGCACTTTAACTGAGAGTGTCAAATCATTACTTGGAGCAACCGGTGCATCATTCACAGGATTTACGACCATTGAAATAGTATGCTCTACTCCGTTTGCAGCGAGTACAATTTCAGCAGTTCCATTGACATTTTCTTTTGCAGTAAGTGTTATAGTATCAGACCCCAAAGTTGCATCAACAACTCCATTATCACTAACAATACTATATGTTATGGCAGAATCAACATCTGTTGCATTTAAATCAACAGTAACTGCCGATGTAAAATCTTCATCAACTGCAGTTAAAGTTGAAGGTGTATCATTCCAAACAGTTGGATCATCAACTGCTGCAATATCTAAAGTAAGCGTTAAGTTACTATCAACTCCACCTTCGCTTGCTACAACAACTATCTCTTGTGTACCATAAGCATTTGCAATGGAACTAATGGTTAAGTTTGCCTCATTTAAAGTTGCCTCAACCCCTGCTGTATATGAAAGAAGAGAGTATGTAACATCTCCATCAACATCACTTGCATCTAATGTGACTGAAAATGAACCAAAATCTTCAAGTTTAGTTCCTAGATCAGCTGCAGTATGCCACTCTGTTGCATCATCTACAGCAGTGATAGTTATATTTACAGCACCTATAGCACTTCGACCGGTTGCATCTGTTACCGTATAAGAGAAGCTATCACTTCCATTATAATTCAATGCCGGAACATAATGAGCTACACCATTATTGAGTGTAACTGTACCATGTGCAGCATCTCCTACTGCCGTTATTGTCAAAGTATCATTATTCAAATCTGAAACTACTGTCGTAAAATCAATATCAACTGCTGTATCTTCTGCAATAGTTATATTATTATCTCTTGCTACAGGGTTATACTCAACACGCTTAATTACAAGATTAAAAGTACGACTATTAACAGCAAGTGCATTATTTACAGTTGCTTTTAACTCTACTGTTTTATCTTCTATATCATCTCTTACGATAATACCCTCTGCCCCTGAAATAGTAAGAGAAGGGCTATTGCTACTCCAAGTAAGATTCAGATCATCACTATCAAATGGTGCTCCATTTGGATCACTAAGAAGTAAATTCGCAACAATATTATCATCAGCTGTATTTGTACCGAGATAACTAATATTGTCTAGTGCATCACTAACCTCTGCTAAGGCACTTACCATAGGATCTGTGTAATTATCCTCTTCAACACTCTCTACTACTGCTGTCACATCCAAAGCTTCAATAGCCGTTTGTACACTCTGTAGTGTTTCATTATTTTCAAGTGCACCCTCGGCAACTTCCGTATATGCATTTAAAACCTCACCATACGTATCTAAATCATCTACAGATACATTTTGATCAGCTAAATCATCTACAGTAGCAACATAGGTTTCTAAAAATGTTGAGAGATCATCTGAAAGGTCAACACCACTATCATCTTCAACTTGAGCAACCAAGAGTGTTGCATTAAAATCTCCATTGTTACTATTATTTTCAGTACTCACTGCCAATGAGGCAAAAACATTTTCGTATGCCTGATTAAAATCTCCACTTCCATTTGTAGCCGCAGCAACCACTTCAACAGTTTTTTGAACTTTTTGTGATGCTAAGAAAGCTTCGGGAGCGCTCATTGGGTCTTTATGGACATCAGCAGGATCAATTCCTAAATTTTCAGCGACCAATGCTGTTGCATCATCAAGCGTAATATTTCTATCGACTAAAGCTGCAACATACGTAGTTAACGGAGATAAAATAACCTCTTGCTCACTATCATAAATTGCACATAACCTTCCTTCAAAAGGGTATCCGGTACTTTTATCTATACCCCCAGATGCATATATCTTTGTCCCATCTGGAATAGCTCCAGAGAGTGTAAAGTCTCCATTATTATCTGTAACTACACTCTCTTCATCACTATTTTGTTGACCATCCCCATTTGTATCGACAAAAATCGTCGCACCTTGAAGATAGCCATCAACAGCCCCTCCAGCACTAGTAGTTGCTGTCGTTGTAGTTGTAGTCGTTGTATCATCACTACTGCTATCATCACCTCCACCACTACTGCTACTACACGCGGTTAACCCAAGAATAACTGCAGTAGTAAGAGAGAGCAGAGAGACTCTTAATATATCTTTTTTCATCACATCCCCTTTGTCTAAACTATACTTTTTACTACATCCTGTAGGTCAAGTATCATCTACTATTATCCTACAAAAGAGCTGTCACAGTTTCTGTCACATTTTACTAATTTAAAATAATTAATGTTAAAATGTGACTATGAAAGTAACAATAAAAATATTTTTACTACTCTCTTTTTTCACTGTAATGCTCTTCTCTTTTGATATAAGTGAGAAAAGTTCAAATGTAGATTTATTGCCAAAATCTTCCTACTACTTAGATTGTAATAATGACTACAATCTAACCAATATAGAGAAAGCTCCTTTTGAAAAAACAAAGGTAGAAACACTTACTTTTGGCATTGTTCCAAACTGCTCATTATGGATTCGTTTTCAACTACACAACACCACACACAAGCTTCTATCAAAAGTCATAGAGTATGCTAACGCAAAGAGTGAAGATGTCTATTTTTATGATGGAAATCAAACATTTATAGATGGGATGTTCCATATAGATAAAGAGAAAAGAAGCTCTTTAAATCCTGTGTTTTCCATTACACTACAAGCAGATAAATCAAAAATATACTACATACAATCGCACTCAAAAATCGCTACACTTATCGCTAGAGTAAAACTTTATAACAGAGAGGATTTCCTACTCTACGATCTCAAACAGCAATTCTACTTTATTATCTTTTTTAGTGTTATTTTTGTACTTCTATTTTACAACCTTATGCTCTATCTTTTCACCAAAGACTCTGCTTATCTCTTTTATACTTTTTATATGTTAACGGTCATTCTCTTTGAGTCCATCTATTCAGGTATGGCGCATATCTATCTTTTTTCAAATGAAATGACTATTTTTATAACCAAAGCAGCGCTTTTTTATCTATCGTTACTTGCTATATCTATGATACTTTTTCTTATGAAATTTCTCCGTACAAAACGTTTTACGAAACTCCATAAATTACTAAAATCCTACCTCTATCTGCTCCCGCTCATCACACTTTTAGGTTATGATAATTTTCTTTTCAATCTCAACATTATGATTGTCTATATTACACTTGCAATTGTCATCATTGTAACAGCAATATATGCATATTTTCATCGTACCAAAGAGGCTTTGTACTATCTTATAGGCTGGAGTTTTGTCCTTATTGCAATTATTTTTAGTGCACTCAAAGCACTTGGCATCTACCATTTAAACATTGAGTACATTAACGAGATAGCGTTTGTCTTTGAAGCAATAATGTTTTCCATAGCACTTGCACACAGAATCAACATTCTCACAGCAGAAAAAGAGAGCATTAGCCAACAACTTATAGCATTACAGCAAAAAGAGAAAGAGGAACTTGAACAAATCGTTATGCAAAGAACAAAAGAGCTCATCGATACTCTTGCAGAAAAAGAGCTACTCTACAGTGAACTCAACCATAGGGTAAAAAACAACCTACAGATGATACTCTCACTCATAAAACTACAAATAAACAACACTACTCTACAAGATACAAAAGAGCAACTTACTATCACAAAAAACAGAATTAACTCCATCTCAAAACTATACGAGATTCTCTACTTAAAAAATACACTTAATAAACTCGACACCCTTGAATACTTCCAGAATATTGTCTCTACTATTGAAGAGAATTTCAATAAAAACATAACTGTTATCTATGATATCAAACACAATATTGATGTTAAAAACCTTATCTATTGTGGTCTTATCTTAAATGAACTTGTAACCAACTCTTTTAAATATGCTTTTGAAAAAGATGGTAAAATAGTTATAGAAATATATAAAAAAGATACTACTGTCTATATGAACATAAAGGACAATGGTAAAGGATTTCATAAAAAAACCAAACATTCACTTGGTTTGACAATTGTCCAAACATTAGTAGAAAAGCAGCTCTTAGGAAAAATCAAAATAGACTCCAAAAACGGGACATCTATTATGACTGAGTGGAAGGAGTAATCATGACAAAGCTCAATATTTTAATTGTAGAAGATGAGAGTCTTTTAGCATTAGAACTTGCTCACAGTATCACAAATTATGGGCATCATATAGTTGATTATGTTACTACTCCCAAACAGGCCATAGAAACATTTAAAAACAACACTATTGACCTTCTCATCATGGATATAAATCTAGGAGATACTATTGATGGAATAGAACTCTACAAAACATTCCAGCAAAAAGTACCAGTCATCTATCTGACAGCCTATAAAGATGATAAAACGATCTCAAAAGCCATTGAAACAGAACCTCTTGGATATCTTGTCAAACCACATAACGAGTCAGAACTTTTTGCTCTTTTAAAACTTGCCGAGATAAAAGTTGCATCTCTACATCAAAAGATCATTTTAGGAGATGGCTACAGCTTTGACAAAGAAGAGGAAAAACTCTTTTACAACTCAAACTTTATTAAACTTTCACAAAAAGAGCTTGCTCTGCTAGAACTACTTTTAGATGCAAAAGGCAACATTGTCACTTTTTCAACAATAGAGTATGAGTTATGGGAAGATCAACCAAGCGCATCAGCTCTGCGAACACTTATCTATAGATTGCGAGGTAAACTTGCACATAAATTTATAAAAACTGAACAAAAGCATGGAATAAAATTGGATTTTTAAAAAAATGAAGGTGCCTCTCTCCAGATAACTGCGGCACATGAATGCTTAAGGTGTGCTGCTGTATTCCTACCCTGACACGTTACCTCAAGCACCCATTGCACAGGTCTAAAGAGAAGCGACGAAATTATAACAGCTTTTTCTTAAAAATGGTATAATCTTCTTATGATTTACATAGTAACTGCCCTCAAACCAGAAGCACAAGCCTTTGTTGACTACTTCAAACTTAAAAAATCAAAACTCAATATTTTCACTCTCTTCTCAAATGAAGATATAAAACTCATCATATCTGGTATGGGTGTAGAGAACGCGCGCAGAGCAACACAGACACTCATAAACCATTATGATATTACAGATGATGACATCTATCTCAATGTCGGTATTTGCGCTGCCTCACGCAACTATACTATCGGTGATGTTATAGAGTGCGGGAGTGTAGTTTATAAAAACCTTGAGTCTATATTTGACAACTCTAAAGCAGTTATCCATTGTGTAGAGAGAGAACTCTCATCTGCTTTGTATGAGATTGTAGATATGGAGAGCTATGGTTTTTATGATGCTGTTATTCATAACCCTGCTATTAAAAAATTTCATATTTTCAAAGTGGTCAGTGATCACTTTGAACCCCAAAAAGTGACCAAAGAGTTGGCAAAGTCACTCATTTTTGATAAAATCGAAACAATTATGCTCCATAAACTTTAAAGGACTACAATGAAAACCATTTTTTTACTCCTACTTACTTTTCTCTCTCTTCACGCAACTATGCCAAACGATACACAACTTCAAAAGATGGTCGGACGTATGCTTATCGTTGGATTTCCTTCATCCACAATTGATGCAAACTCTCAAATAGTCAAAGATATAGAGCAGTATGATCTAGGCGGCGTTATTCTTTTTGACAGATTTTATAACGATAGAACAAAAGTAAAAAATATCGCTTCACCCGAGCAACTCCATGCCCTCACGCAAGCACTTAAAAAGTTCTCACGCAAGCCTCTTTTCATCGCAACAGATCAGGAGGGAGGACGGGTAGCACGTTTAAAACCCTCTTATGGATTTATTGAAATTCCATCGCCAAAAGCTATTAGCACACTCACACCTGATCTCATTAAAATGCTCTACACTAAAGAGGCAAAGATGCTGCGTGAGATGGGTATAAATATGAACTTCGCTCCTGTTTTAGACCTTGCCATAGAACCAAGAAACAGAGTCATCTACCAACTTGAACGCTCTTATGGAGCAGATCCAAAAAAAGTAGCAAAAATCGCCTCTATACTCATAGATGCACAAAGAGACAAAAACATTATCTCCGTTGCCAAACACTTTCCGGGGCACGGCTCATCGCTGCAAGACTCACATAAAGGTTTTGTAGATATCAGC
>Ga0256828_1001082_pt1 | contig 17424 bp, 13 predicted proteins | sample CV88metaG_FD_185993 | JGI IMG/M metagenome (GOLD analysis project Ga0256828, IMG submission 185993) | Hydrothermal vent microbial communities from East Pacific Rise, Pacific Ocean - CV88 | ecosystem: Environmental > Aquatic > Marine > Hydrothermal vents | place: Pacific Ocean: East Pacific Rise...
AAGCATTTGGGAAAAACAATGTAATGGGTGTACGCTTTTTCCATCCAAAAGAGTATGAAGCACAAAATATTCTTCTCCAAATGGCTCAAGAAAAAAGTGTCAAAATAGACAAATACACACTTATACATCTTTTAAATATACAAAATGGTGACATAGCACTCGCAGCAAATGAACTTGATAAGTTTCGTGTTTACGATAGAGAGATTACTACAAAAGATGTAGAGAGTTTAGTGTATGGTCTAAGTGAAGTAAATCTTGATGATTTCATCAAAAAACTTCTTGGCAAAAAAGAGTTTACAGAAGATTTAAAAAACATACTAGAACATGGTGAAGATGAGATACGAGTCATTACAGCCATCACAGCCTACCTTACACAACTTTATATGTTCAACATCTACATTAGAGTCAATGGTGCTCCTAATGCCCTAGATATACTAGGCTACCCTGCTCCTAAGTTTGTAGTAGATGAAAAAGCAGCACTGAGTTTAAAGTTTAAACCAAATACCTACTCCAAACTTCACGAACTTCTACTAAGCAGTGAACTCAAGATGAAAAGTTCCAATGTAGATAAAAATGCAATACTTCTTTCAACATTGATAAGATTACAAAAGTTATTATAAAATAAAATTAAGAGTATAAAAACTTCTAGCGGGGGAGTGTACTTTTGTACATGATATCTCTAAAACTGTAGGTTTTTTTTAGTGAAGTAGCTTACGTAGGTAAGTGACTGAGCAAATCATTATAAATAAAATTCAAACTAAAAGAGTGATGTAAATTCAAGGAGTCTAGCGAGGAAGTGTACTTTCGTACATGACGAGTGTAACGACGCAGAAGTTGCGTCGCTATTTTAGTTTTTGTCTTGGTTAACGATTTTATTTGAACCAATCCATGGCATCATTTCACGAAGTTTATTACCAGTTTGAGTGATAAGTTTTTCTTTATCGTTTGTGCGCTCAGCATTCATACGAGGATAACCTGCTTGACCTTCTAAGATGAAGTCTTTTGCAAATCTACCATCTTGAATCTCAGTAAGGATATCACGCATAGCTTGTTTAGACTCAGCATTGATAACACGTTTACCAGAAACATAATCACCATACTCAGCAGTGTTAGAGATAGAGTATCTCATATCAGCGATACCACCCTCAAACATTAAATCAACGATAAGTTTAAGTTCGTGAAGACACTCAAAGTAAGCTAACTCTGGAGCATAACCAGCTTCAGTTAATGTTTCAAAACCAGCTTGAACTAGTGCAGCTGTACCACCACAAAGTACTGCTTGCTCACCAAAAAGGTCAGTTTCAGTTTCATCTTTGAAAGTTGTTTCGATGATTGCAGTACGACCACCACCAATAGCAGAAGCATAAGAAAGAGCTAACTCTTTTGTGTTTCCTGAAGGGTTTTGACCAACAGCGATAAGGTCAGGGATACCACCACCACGAACAAACTCAGAACGTACAGTATGACCTGGTGCTTTTGGAGCGATCATAGTAACATTGATGTTAGCAGCTGGTTGGATACGACCATAGTGAATGTTAAAACCGTGACCAAATGCGATAGTTGCACCATCTTTTAAGTTTGGAGCGATTTCATTTTCATAAATCTCTGATTGGTTTTCATCTGGAAGAAGAATCATAATAACATCAGCTTTAGCTGTAGCTTCTGCAACTGTAAGTACTTCAAAGTTTTTAGCTTCAGCTTTCGCCCAAGAAGATCCACCTTTACGTAAACCAACAACAACTTCAACACCGCTATCTCTTAAGTTTTCTGCGTGTGCGTGTCCTTGAGAACCAAAACCTATCATTGCAACTACTTTGCTTTTGATTAGGTCTAAACTAGTGTCTTTGTCATAATAAACATTTAATGCCATTGTATTTCCTTGAGTGTTATTAAGAGTCTTTATCTTAAAAAATTTGTCGCATTATACTCAAACTTTGGTAAAACTATTATTAGAGTAAGCTTAGATTTAATTCTAATCTTGCTAGTTTAATATCAGAATCTGTATAATACCACTAATAATAGAAAGAAATAAGTAGGAAATCATGAAAAAATTTAACCTTTTTAAAGAGATTATAAAAGTAGACAAAGCAGAGTTGATACAAGCTATCAATTCAGGAAAGAGATTTGGTATAGATATTGAGGGAAATATTAAGTATGCTCCTTATGAAAATAGAGAGATACTTATCTTTAGTGGAGAGTATAAACCACAACCAGTAAGTGCACTCACTCCTCCAAAACAACCAAAGATTGAAGATATATTTGGTAAAAACTATCAGATTGTTGAAGATGATGAGAGAGTTCTTATCAAAGCTTTTTCAAACTGGCAAGAGCTTATAGGGCTTAATATGCCTAGAGCTTCTTATGATGATACTACGGCTGATGGTGTTGCAGAGTTTTCAAACAAAGATCTTGAAGATATAGGCTGGAATGCGACGGAGTTCAATGTAGACTATAGAACTCTTGTTGAACTTATAGAAGAGAAGTGTGAAGGTGTTATCTTATGTATAGAGCAAGAGGAGCCTTACCAGTTTAGTGGTTTAGGGTTTATTGGAGATGATGAAGAGGCAAAAAAAGTTATCTATGAGTATTCACAAGGAGTTGCAAAGAAAATGATTGCTGAAAATCCTCTTTATGCACCTGATAATTTAAGTGATGATGAAGAAGAAGCTGCTGAATTTTTTAAAGTTCTCTAGGTTCTCTTTTGGCACTTCACAAACAAAAAGTATCTATAGAGCATAAATACAGAGGAAGCATTGAGTTTCCTGAAACCATAGAAGCAAAAGATATCTTCTTTCGTGTGAAGCAAGCTTATGCCAACCATGAAAAGATGGGGATTCACCTTCTGTTTTCAAAATCTAAGCTTCAGAAACTTAGAAAGTATCAAAAAGGAAGTTCTGAGACAGAACTACTTAATTTAGATTTTTACATAGAACTTGGTGAAATTTTAAACTTCAATACACAAGATGCAAAAAAGCTTAAAAGTTCCATAGTACTTACAAATGATACAGCACATTCAAGTTTCAATATCACTAAAAGACTTAAACTCATCAATAAAAAGCATAAATCAAAGGCGATAAAGTCCTACCTTTTTTGGGATATAGAGAATTTCTCTTCTATCTCCTCTATCTTTAATGATATTATAGAACCTTACAGCATTGATGATCACAATATTTTTCTTGCTGCTAATCCTGATTCACTTTATCTTAAAAAAGCAGAATGGGAAGCAAATCTTTATGATTATGGAAAGACCTTAAACTCTTTTAGCTTTGTAAAATGTGCTCATGGAAAAGATGTTGCGGATGATGTTCTACTGCAAAATTTTCAAGACTTAAGACTCAAAGGGAGTAATGTTTTTATACTTACATTTGATAGAGAACTTAAAGAGCGTTTCACTGAGGTTACTCACCCTAGTAATAACCTCTTTATACTGTCAACCTAGCTGAGGGTTCAGCGAAGTAGAACCCTTGAACATAATCTATCCCTATCTCTTTCACAACATTGTAGACCTCTTTTGAGTGCACGAACTCTGCTACAGTCTTTTTTCCTAATTTTTTAGCAAAGATAACTATGGTTTCAACCACAAGTCTTGCATTCTTATCTGTTGCTATATTTTTGATGAGAGAACCATCTATCTTCATATAGTCTGAGCGAATTTTTGTCATATACTCAAAATTTGCAAAACCACTTCCAAAATCATCTATAGCAATTTTAGCACCTAAAGAGTAGACTTTATTGATAAAATCAAACATTATGATATCATCTTCAATTACTTGGTTTTCAAGAATCTCAATGGTCAATTGCTTCGCAATATCATGCTCAACAATTTTTTCAAAAATCATATCTCGTGTTTTATGATTTGTTATATCACTAAAAGCAAGATTGATACTAAAATGCTCTCGATTGAGTTCAAACATAGAAAATGTTTTTTCCACCATTATCGCTGTAATTTGAGGGTAGAGTTTAATTTTTTGGGAGATATCTAAAAAGTGATATGGGGTGAGTACTGTATCATCTTTCACTAGACGCACTAAGGCCTCATATTTTTCAACTTTTAAGGTATTTGTATCAAATATAGGTTGAAAATAAGGAATAATATTATCACTTGCTATAGCATCTCGTATCATATTTGCTACTCGAATATTCTTTTCATATTGCTGAGCTAACATCAAATCTTTTTCAAAAATCATAAAATCTTTTCCTGCTTTTTTAGCAAGTTTAAGTGTCATATCTGCATTGATAAGTCCAGTTTTACCTTTATTGATAAATGCTGCTGAGATGGTTACTGAGACATGTGTAAAATGTCCACTAAAAAGGAACTCTTCTTTTTCTACTATCTCTAAAATATGTTTTATTTCTAGTTCTAAAACTGAACGATGATGCTCAATATCCATTATGATTGCATACTCATCAGAGGGAAGTTTATAGACAGTAGCATCTTTATCTTTAACACATTTTTTTAAAATAGTTGCTAATTTTACAAGCACTTGATCCCCAATATCATGCCCATAAAAATCGTTGATAATAGTAAAATCATCTATATTAATCAGGTATATAACCTGTCCTACTGACACATCTAAATCTTTGATGAGACTGAGTCTATTTGGCAAAGAGGTTAGCTTGTCAAAATAAGCTTGTTTGTAGATATATTCTGAACTTTTTTGTATCTTTTTTTCTAAAGTTTCATTGAGTTCTTCCAACTCTTTTGAGACAATATTTGCTAAATGTGCCACTACATGTTCAGAGTCAGTTTTAAATTCAGTTTCATCTACTTTATTTTTACAAGGACAAGAGTGTGTAGTGTTCTCAGAAAGAGTGACTATAGTCATCGTCTCATTTAGAAGTTGATTCGATTCCCCAAAATGAAAAAACTCTCCATAAGTAAAAAAACCAGAAACACTTCCTAGAGACTGAAGTTTTTGAAGTTCATTTTCGATATATGGACCAAGAAATCTTCTTCTAGCCATACAAGAGTAAATAAATACAGCTTGTGTTTCATGTTGAATCTCTGAAAAGAGTTTGTCTATCTTATAGTGCCCACCTCGTATGATAGTATCTATATTGCCAACACCAAATTGAACCTCTTCCCCCTCCTCAATATTTCCCGCAAAGGTTAAAGATCCATCATCATGCTTTAAGATTGGTGCTCTACCAACTATAACATCCCCTTTTTTAAATATCAAAGGAAACTCTATACCAACTTGAGGCAGTTGATTTGCTATCTCTCTACCCATATATTTAGCATAGATGTCAACAACAGGGATATTATCAATCTCATAAACTCTATTTTTAATCGCTTTAGTTATCTCTAATTTTTTTCCTATAGGCATCCAATCAAATGTATAAGACTTGACACTATGAAGCTCTTTTGATTTTAAAGCAATGGCAATAGCACCAGAAGAGATCACTTTTTCTTGATTAAAGATATATGTTTGAATAAGTTTTCCATTATCAGCTGCCATCCCACCTGCAACACTTAATGTGTTATCTACACTTGATATACCTTTGAGATACTCTTCCCCATTTGTATAGATACCATCTGTAAAAGTGATGAGTAACTTTACATCTTCACCTTTTAAACTCCTGGCAATCTCCACACCTGTTTCAAAAGAGCTATTGTAGCTTTGAGAATGTTCTACCATTTTCTGCTCAAGTGTTGTCTTTGTAAAGAGTGTAAATGTTACAAGGCTTTTGGTGTTAGTATAAACTGTAGTTCCATTAATAATACCATCAGTTGTTGTTCCTAAAAGTACTGCTTGAGGATAGTGATTTTGAAAATAGCTTTGAATACTTTGTATTTCATTATATTCTGAACTTGCACAAAAAACTTGAATAAATAAAGATGAAGAATCTTCTATACCTTTATCTAAAAGCTGTTGTTCAAGTTCTATGATATCACTAAAAGGGATGCTTGTATTCTTCATACTTTAATGGTACATTATTAAATGTATAACTTTACTTAAATTTTACTAGCTGTTAAAAATTATGAACATTTTTGTTGTAAATATCTTTGCAAGATTATCATCGCCGATATGCTATCTATACGACCATCACGGATGTACTTTATCTCACCCTTCATCATATTTTCTGCTTCAAGAGAGCTACCTGCTTCGTCTTGATAAAAAAGCTCCCCTTGAAACTCTACAAGATTCATAAAATGGGCGATACGGCGTTTCATCTCATCTTCAGAACTTCCACCTAAAGGAACTCCAATCACAACAGCATCTACTTCCCACTCATCTAAAACTTTTTTTACTTCTGAGGAGGCTTGATTCCGATTTTTTCTTATCACAGCTGGTAAAGGTGTAACTATATCTTTATGTGCAGAGTAAGCTAGACCTATGCGTTTTAGTCCTAGATCAATAGCAATATATTTCATTATTTACCCAAACAAAATGAGCCAAACATCTTGTCTAACATCTCATCGTTTTCAAAAGGTCTTGTGATACTTGCCATCTCTTTGACAGCTTCATTTAAATGAAAGGAGAAGATCTCTAGCTCTTGATCCTCAAGGGGGATAAATGCTTCTTGAATATTTGCCATTGTAGCTTCAACTGCAGCAATCTGACGTGAAGATATAAGCATCATTTCATCACTCGTGTTTGTTTGATCCATAATCTTCTCTAAGGCACTTATTAAAGAACTTACATCATCTTTTGAGTTAAGTTCTAAATCATATTCAATCTCTAAATTCAGTTTTGTTTCCAAATCTATCTTATTTCTAACAATAATTAGCTCTTTGTCTTTAGCATTCTCTTCTAGTAATTTTACTATCTGTTTATCTTCTTCATCAGCCTCACGAGAGCTATCAAATAAAGCCACAACGATGTCACTTTGTTCTATCGCTTCTAAACTTCTTTCTATCCCTATACGCTCTATCTCATCACTTGCTTCACGAATTCCTGCGGTGTCGACAATTCGGATTAGGTGTGTACCTATCTTCACTTGTTCTTCAATGGTGTCACGAGTTGTTCCTGCAATATCACTTACGATAGCGCGATTATAGTTTAGGAGTGCATTTAATAGAGAACTTTTCCCTACATTTGGCTTTCCAACAATCGCTACACGAAAACCTTGCATAAGTCCCTCTCTTGATTTTGAAGCGATAAGTGTTTTATTGAGTAGTTTATTGAGTTGTGTCAGTTTTGATGCTATCTGCTCTACCAAATCCTCAGGTAGATCCTCTTCCGCATAATCAATTGTCACCTCACTAAACGCGAGTATATGGATAATCTCATCACGCACATTCTCTATAAACTCTTTGAGGGAACCCTTCATTTGAGCTGCTAGTATCTTAGCTGCATCTTCACTTTTTGCTTCTATAAGTTGTGAAATTGCCTCTGCTTCACTCAAGTCTATGCGACCATTAAAAAAAGCACGTTTGGAGAACTCACCTGCATTTGCAAGACGAGCTCCAGCATGTAAACAAGCTTTTAGAATAGACTGAGCGACTATAAAACCACCATGACACTGTATCTCTACAACATCTTCAGCAGTAAAAGAGAAAGGTGCTTGAAAATAAAGAACAATTGCCTCATCTATAAGTTCATCATCTGCATTATATACATTACTAAGATGAGCATAACGGGGAGAAAATTGTTCTTTTTTTGTCAGTGTAGTAGCGATCGATAGTGCCTTATCCCCACTGATGCGGATAATGGCAATCGATCCTATACCATTAGCTGTAGCAATGGCACATATAGTATCATCAGTCATTAGTTTGAGTGATAGTCGTTTATGATAATATATTTTAATCCATCACGAGTAGAGCGGATAACAACATATTTTTCTGGATATTTTTCACGTAACTCTTTGAGTGCTATTTGAACTAAAACACCATCAAGAATCTTTGTTTGTGCACGTCCATCGCGTTCTATATTTTCATATACATTTGTCAAATAACGTGATACTGATTCTTCTTGATTTTTTAAAAACTCTGCAATTTCTAAACGAAGTTGTACTTGATACTTAGAGTTTAACCAGTTAAAAATCATATAGGAGAGTGCTTTATATCTATAACCCTCTTTTCCGATGAGTAAAGCAGCATCTTCGCCTTTAAACTCGATAAGTAAAGTTTCACCATCATACACTGATACATCAACTTTTTCAATACTAAAACAAGTAAGGTCAAAAAGTTTGTTTATCTCTAGGCTTACCTCCTCAGCAATCGCATCTATATTAGCTATCCCCTCTTCTTCATCACCTGATTCATCATACTCATCATCATAGTCAGCAGTAAATTCTAAACCACTACCAACTTCATAATCATCATCTTCTTGATCACTAACAAATGATTCTGGCATAATAGTATCATTTAAAATGGTATGTGAGATTTCCGGTTCTTTCTCTTTAAGTACTTCTTTTTTTTGCTTTTCAACAACAAGTACTTTCTCTTTTTTAATTTCTTGAGGCTGTACTTCCTCTTTGGAAGGAACTACCTCTTCTTTTGTTTTAAGTGCAACAACAATAATTGCATTCTTTTTAAAAAAGCCTAAAAATCCTGCACTCGGATACTGAATAACTTCAACAGCAAGCTCCGTTACAGAACATTGAAATTCAGAGGAAGCATCTTTATATGCTTCCTCTAAAGTAAGTGCTTCAATCTTCTTAATCATTTTTCTTTCCGTCTTTTTTTGCCAAGGCAATCTCAGCATCTTTAGCATTTTTAAACTGTGTATTTACGATAAATTGTTGTCCAATTGAGAACAAGTTATTTACGAACCAGTAAAGTACTAGACCTGAAGGGAAAGTGATAAAGAAGAATGTAAAGATTACAGGTAAAAATTTCATCACTTTTTCTTGCATTGGATCTGTAAAGTTTGTAGGTGTAAGCTTTTGTTGGTAGAACATTGAAGCACCCATAAGAAGTGGTAAAATGTAGTACTGATCCATACGTGAAAGGTCAGTGATCCATAACATCCAAGGAGCACCTTGAAGCTCAACCGCATTTAAAAGAACACGGTAAATTGCGAAGAATACAGGGATTTGTAAGAGCATTGGTAAACATCCACCTAGTGGATTTGCACCATGCTTCTTATACATCTCCATAGTCGCAGCATTCATACGTTGAGGATCTTTTTTGTACTTCTCTTTAATCTCTTTAAGTTTTGGTGCAAGTTCTTTGATCTTTTGCATAGACATCATACCCTTGTACGTTAAAGGATAAAGTACTGCTCTGATGATAGTTACAAGACCGATAATTGCCCAACCCCAGTTTCCAAAGATGCCATGTAACCATGAAAGAAGTGCAAAAAGTGGTTTAGCTGCAAAAGTAAACCAACCATATTCGATCACATTTGTAAGTACAGGCTTGATGTTGTGAAGTGTCTTATAGTTTTTTTGTCCTATATATCCACTAAACTTCATTGTAGGGAGTGCATCAAAATAAGCAACAGGATTACTATCACGGTCACGGTCAATAATTACCATAGTATCTTTTGCTAGGTTATACATCATAGTTGTTGTATACTGATCAAAAGCAGCAACAAGTTCAACACCTGTGAATGTTTTTCTCCCCTCTGCATCACCATCTTCAATGATAGTTTGAATCTCATCATCAGTATAAACTAATGCACCCTTCATCGTCATCATCTGTTCTGTTTGATTTACACGTGGACGTTGTCCAACATATACAAAGTATCTTTTATTTTGAGAAACATTCACAACAACATCATAGTGTCCATCATCATAAAATGTGATCTCTTTTTGTACATCTAGATTTGAAAGTTTTTGAGTTAAAGTCACTTTGACAGGTGTTCCATCTAAGTTTACTTCACTTACACTTGCAACATAAGGTACTGAAGAAGCTTCCGCATTAATTTTTTCATCTAAGAATCTAATATAAAGAGGTTTTGCCCCAAAAGCAGGAATCAGTTGTGCATGATTGTCATCATTGTCACGAAACTTTTCTTGAAGTAATTCTTTAGACGAGATACGCCCTAATGTATCAACTTTAAGAATAAAATTTTTGTTTGTAACTGTTAGTATAGTATTTGTTGCTGATGCAACTACTTCATCTTGAGTAGAGATCTCATGCCCTGCAATTGCACTTGTATCTTTAGTCGTAACAACTTGTTTGTCTTGATCTAATACTACTTTATCTGTTTTAGCTTTTTGAGCTACCTCTGGCTGTTCTGGTGGAAAAATTGCTGTATAAGCCACGAAAAATATTACCGATGCAAGAACGGCTACTAATAATCTTTGATTTGGTGTCATTTTGTCTAACACTAATTACCCTTTGTAAAAAAAATTTTTTATAATGTAATGTTGGCCTTTTTTATTTGGGACCAGCCAATATTTTATAGAATCAACCCCTAATTTTTTGGGTCTACAATGAAGTTTATGGAGTAATGGATACTCAATACCACCTTCAAAAAGTTGATTGCAACGTAGTATTCTAGTAAAAGAGTGGTAAAAGGCACTTGAAATGGAGTTGTTTTCAAAGTGAAGTCTCGCATATTCACTACAAGATGGGTAATATCTACACGAGCCAAAACCAATAAGTGTAAAAAACTTCTGATAAAGCCATAAAAGTTTAAGTAAGAGTTTTCGCACGTGAAAGTACCTTGGTAAAATCTTTTTTGAATTGTTCATAGGAACTATCGAAGAGTCCTGCTTTTGCAACAAAAACATAAGAACCATCTTTGAGTAGTGGAGAGTGTTCAAGAAATAAAGCTCGCATTCTGCGTTTTGCACGGTTTCGCTTTACAGCATTACCAAGTTTTTTGGTTGCTGTAAATCCCACTTTACGAGTTTTACCTTGAGGAAGATAAAAAAGTACAACACTACCAGAGTGCTGATTTTTTCCTTTGTTATAAACATACTGAAACTCCTTATGGAGCTTAAGTGTGTTAAAACCGCCTAAACTGACAATCTTTTACGACCTTTAGCACGACGACGATTGATTAGGTTACGACCATTTTTAGTAGCCATACGAGCTCTAAATCCGTGAGTTCTTTTTCTCGGTGTGTTATGTGGTTGGTATGTTCTTTTCACGACATATCCTTATTTAAAATTAAGTCCGAAATATTACAGAAGTTTTACTTAAAAGGGGGTTAATGTCATAAAAACACCTTAATCTTCTTGTTTTTAACTTTAGTTTAATTCTAAATGCTATAAACTAGTTTGCAGATACACTGGAGGGATACAACGTGAAAGTTCTATTATATATACTTATTACTCTCTTCATTTCATCTTCCCTCTATGCTACTACACATAATGAGGATGTGTCTAAACTGGCACAAAGACTCAACCTCTATGCTGGAACAAAAGCATCGATTCAATGGAAACGTATCTTTACTTCTCCAAGGCACATGAAACGCTACAAGATTGATTCACTTTCCATTCAAGAGAGAACACAATTGATGCACTATCTTATCCTTCATGCAGCAGACTCAGACCAACCAATAGTACCAGGATTATAATACGATGAAAAAACTAGCCCTTTTAACACTCCCTTTACTTTTAAGTGCCGCTCAAGATATAGATGTACTTCAAAAAATACTTGAGCTTGAAAATGAGATCAAAATGCTTAAAGAACAAGTACAAAATAATGCAAAAAAGCAGAATGCTAGTAGTTGTGTAGTCACTGATATACAAGAGCAAGTTGAAGAAAATAGGCTAAGTATCGATGAAGATACTGCCATCCTTGAAATAGTGGAAACTAAATCTATCTTAGACAAAATAAATTTTACTCCTGAACTTATGTTGCGTTTTGATAAGTTTAACTACAGTAGCGGCCAAATAGAGGGGGAAAATACTAAAATCTACAATAACCCCAATCCTGCACTCAATGGTTTACAACGCCGTGATGAGTTTTCAAAAGATTTTGATGTAGCAGCATCTATGCGTTTTCGACTCAATATGAGCTTTGAACTTGAAGATATAAAATTTCATGGTCGTATGCTTTATATGAATTCAACCCAGTCTAATCAAAGAATATGTATCTTGTCTCGTGACATTAAAACAGGAACAGCAGGCAGTGCTTTTGATATAGACCGTGCTTATGTAGACTACACACTCAATAAAACTTCATCTACACCTTTTACCTTCTCTTTTGGTATCTTACCTACCTCTGGTGGAACACCAATGCAATATGCACAAAATAAGCAACGAAGTTCATTATTTCCTGCACTTGTTTTTGATATGAACACTTATGGAGTAATAGGGACACAAAAATTTTCTGAAGATACTTATGCTCGACTAGTTCTTGCAAAAGCATATACTTTACGTCCAAATTTCTACCCTTACCAATGTAACAGAGAAAATATAGACAATGCAGATATTATAGGTATTTATGCTGATTCAAAAATTGATTTTTTAGGTGATTCTCTTCTCTCATTTGGTATCAATATGATGCATAATCTCAAGGCTCATCCATATCTTGGTCCTGATATAGATTCATCTTCCTCATCAAACCTTGGAACTATTATCACTTATGGACTTGGGATAGATATAGAAAAACTTCAAAATTCAGATCTTACAGTTTTTGCTCATACTGCCTACACTACACCTCATGGGAATAATAACCAAGATGACTATAAGATTACAAATCCTGTAGCAGGTACAACTGATGGTGGATATACTGGTTTTACAGAAGCAGACTATGCGAGTGGACCAATGCTTAAAAAAGATAGCTATTCAATTTACTTAGGTCTTAAGTATGATATTACCCAAGATATCAATGTTGGAGCAGAGTATAACTACGGTAGCAAATATTGGTACTCAGGAACTCAAGGGGCTGAAGATATGTATAATAAACTCGCACTTCGTGGATCAGCTTATGAGGCTTATATATCATGGCAGTTTCATAGATACCTCAATGCTAAAATTGGATATCTTTATATGCAAGAAGACTACACCGGAAGTGGTTGGCATTTTGGTGAACCTGCAAAAAAAGATGCACAGCAGAATATAGGTTACTTAAATCTTGAAGCAAGGTTTTAACTATAATGAACTATAAAAACAAGATATACCTTACCCTTGTATCTAGTTTTTTACTACTACTCTTCGCACTTTTTCTTAGTTATACTAATATCCAAAGTAGTAGTAATGTCATCAAGTACTTAGAAAAAGATCAAATCAGACTCAACTACTATGCCAATAAACTCAACTATGACATCAAAAAAAACCAAACAGACCTTTTACAGATTATACTTCTAGAAAAAGATTTTTCACATATTGACAACTATACTGCTTTTGAAGAGATTAAAGATTCTGTACATAATTTAGAACTTTTTGTTAAAGATAAAAAGATTGATTTAGAGGGGTTTCAAGATACCCTTGAAGTGATTCAAAAACGGACAGTAGCATATCAAGCTGTACAAAACTCCCTTATAGAAGCTCTTAAATCTCAAGATAAAATCGACATAGAAGATGCTCTTATAGGATTTAATGCAATAACAGTCAATTTTTCAAAAGACACCCAAAAACTTATATATATATCGCATGAAGCACTCTATGCAAAGATTTTAAAGCTTAAAATAAATAATAATCAAAATGCCACTACTATCCTTCTCGCCTTTTTTATAGCTATTTTAATGATTGGATTCACCTCTTACAAATTTTTTAAACTCCATAGTAGATTACAAGCACAACTTAGTCGTGCTGAAAAAGCTGAAAAAGAGCAAAAACACCTACAACACCAACTATTGAGATACAACGAAGATCTAGAACAAGAGGTAGCAAAAAAAGCTAAAGAGATTCGACAAAAAATTTACACAAATTTTCTCACAGGTCTTCCAAATAGAAATAGACTCCTTGAAGATGCTTCTCTTTACTCTTTTTCCATGATTGCTATTCTTAACATAGATAAATTTCAATCTTTTAATGATGTATATGGTGAAGAGACAGGAAATGTAGCTATTAAGCTTACTGCTGATTTTTTACGCCAAGAGATTACAGGAGAATCTATCATTTTATATCATATTGCTGGTGATGAATTCGCCTTAGCTGTGCATAAAGATGATCCTCTCACACAAGAAGAGTTTAGAAATATCATTGCAGATATACTTCATAACTACCAAAGAAAAGAGTTTGAGTATGAAGAGAAAAAGTTTAGTTTTGTAATGAGTGCTGGGATCTCTTATACCGGAAGAAGAAAAATGTTAGCTTATGCAGATATGGCTCTAAAAGATGCAAAAAAACGCAATACTCAACTTTCAGAGTTTAATGATGATAAAGAACTTGAGAGAATCCATCAAAGTGATATAGAGTGTCATGCAAAGCTTGTTACAGCACTTCAAAACGAGAAATTAGTTTCCTTTTTTCAACCTATTGTTCCTATTCAAGATAAGAGCAAAGCTATCAAGTATGAATCACTTATTAGGATTATTGGTGAAGATGGGAAGGTAATCGCACCTTATCAATTTATACGTGTTGCTAAAATGAATCGTATCTATTATAAAATTACAAATACTGTTTTAGAAAACACTCTTAGTGTAGCAACAAAATACCAGATACCCTGTTCTATTAATATCTCTTTAGCAGATATTGAAAATGATAGAACGATGAAAACATTTTTTGATATTATTGATATTTATGAGCATAATGAGCTTCTCACAGTAGAACTCTTAGAAACAGAAGACTTTGTAAACTACCAAATTGTATATGATTTTTGTGTTAAAGTACGCTCTTATGGTCTCAAAATAGCACTTGATGATTTTGGTTCAGGTTACTCTAACTTCTCCCATATTTTAAATCTTCCAATTGACTATATCAAAATTGATGCAACCCTTATTTCAAACATAGATAGAGATCAAAATTCAAAAATCATGGTTGAAACAATCGTTGAACTCGCGCACAAACTTCACATTGCTACCATAGCAGAGTTTGTGAGTTCTAAAGAAATTTTAGAGGTTGTCAAAGAGCTCGGTGTTGATTATGCTCAAGGTTTTTATCTTGGAAAACCAGAACCGATAGAAAAACATATACAACATAAACCTAAGGTTTAGCTTTCTTCACACTCTCCTTTCACCCCTCTATTCTACTCTTCATAATTTTATAACATTAGCTTTTTAGACTTGACATTTTGAACATATGTTCTATATAATTCTGAACATATGTGTATATTTAACTATTTTAGGTGATAAAAAAACAGATGAAAGATAAAAAAGCCCTCCAACAATCAAATAAAAATCAAGTTGCCACTATCTCAATGGCACATCTTGCACATGACACTTACTCCTCTTTTTTAGCACCTATACTACCTCTACTTATAGAAAAACTTGCTATTCCTTTGTATCTTGTCGCATTTTTAGATATCGCGAGGAAATTACCATCTCTGCTCAATCCATTTTTTGGGCTTCTTGCACAAAGAACAGATGCAAAATACTTTGTGATAGTTTCCCCTGCACTGACAGCTTTTAGTATGAGCTTTTTAGGTTTAGCCCCATCTTATACTATCTTAGTGATGCTCCTCATCATCTCAGGTATCAGCTCAACCCTCTTTCATATCCCCTCACCTGGGATTATCAAGGCTTCTTCTGGAGATAAGTTAGGTAGAGGGATGAGCTTTTATATGGTGGGTGGGGAGTTAGCACGTACCATTGGACCACTTTTTGTCACAGCGGGAATTTCTCTTTGGGGACTAGAGGGGATCTGGCGTCTAATGCCTTTTGGCCTTCTAGCTTCACTTATACTTTACTACCGTCTTAAAGACTTCAGAATTGATCAAAATTTTACTAAAAAAGCTGAAAAGGGAGATGCACTAAAAGAGCTTAAAAAATTTTATCCCCTTTTTAAAAATATTGGAGCTTATCTTTTTTTCCAATCAGCCATGAAGATGGCAACAACACTCTACCTTGCAGTTTACCTTACACAACAAGGGTTTGAGTTATGGTCAGCAAGTATCGCAATCTCTGTTTTACAATTTTTTGGTGTTATAGGCACCTTTATATCTGGATCACTCTCTGATAAGTATGGAAGAAAAGAGATTCTCGTATCTATGTCTATAGGTTCAGCATTAACAATGACACTTTTTCTTTTTTCTCACAATATCTACACAGTTTTTGGAGTCTTGGCACTTCTTGGGATATTTATGTTTGCAAGTGGTCCCATTTTACTTGCTGTCATCCACGATGTTCAGACAGAGATGCCTACTTTTATTAACAGTGTTTATATGACTATCAATTTTTCGATTAGTTCTATTGTAGTCTTAGTGATGGGAATCTTTGGAGATAAGATAGGCTTGGCAAACACCTATGAGATAGCAGCAATTTTAGCATTTTGTGCTATCCCATTTGCAATGAGATTAAAGGAGCTCAAATGAATATAAACCTACAACAAGTCGCAACGATCAACTCTCCATTTTGTTCCCTTGTAGATATGCCTATACAACCAAAAGGGGCAAGTAATATTTATGCTAGTATCACCTTTAAAGATGAGTTTGTAGAAGGGTTAGCAGATCTTGATGGGTTTAGCCATGTGTATCTTATCTATTATTTTCATAAGGTCAAAGAGCCTCAATTAAAGGTGATCCCTTTTAATGATAAAACAGATACACCAAGAGGAGTGTTTTCTACAAGAACACCTATGCACCCAAACAGTATTGGTTTATCTGTTGTAGAGTTAGTGAGTGTTGAGAAAAACATTGTAACTATAAAAGGGATAGATATCTTAGATGGTACACCACTTTTAGATATAAAACCCTATATAGAAAATTTTGATAAAGTTGAAGGGGAAGTAAAATCTGGTTGGATGCAATCTAGTGTGGATGAAGTAAAAATGAAAAAGAGTGACGATAGGTTTGTCTAAAACCTATCGCACAAGAAAGAAGATGATGTGATTAAGAAACTCTCGCTTCTATCTCATCGCCATTCATAATAAAGTCAACTTTGCTACCCTCTTTTACAATACCTTCTAAGATAAGGTCAGCAAGTCTGTCCTCTACTATCTCATACAGAGCACGTTTAAGCGGTCTAGCACCATAAACTGGATCAAACCCTGCCTCCGCTATGTATGCTTTTGCTTCAGGGCTTAGAGTAAGCTCTATGTCTCGTTGTTCTACTTTTTTCGCAATATCTCTAAAGAAGATATCAACGATACCTACAATCTCTTCTTGACCAAGAGCATTAAAGATAACTACATCATCAAGTCTGTTTAAGAACTCTGGTTTAAAGGCTTGTTTTAACTCACCCATAACCATCTCGTCAAGCTCTTCACTTTGAGCATGATTGATGATTTTATCTGATGCGATGTTTGATGTTAAGATGATGATAGTGTTTGAAAAATCCACTGTCACCCCTTTGTTATCTGTTAAGCGTCCATCATCAAGCACTTGAAGTAAGATGTTAAACACATCTGGATGTGCTTTTTCCACCTCATCAAAAAGAACTACTGAGTAAGGTTTACGACGCACTGCTTCTGTGAGTTGTCCACCCTCATCATATCCAACATACCCAGGAGCTGCACCCACTAAACGCGATACTG
>Ga0256828_1001083_pt1 | contig 17422 bp, 15 predicted proteins | sample CV88metaG_FD_185993 | JGI IMG/M metagenome (GOLD analysis project Ga0256828, IMG submission 185993) | Hydrothermal vent microbial communities from East Pacific Rise, Pacific Ocean - CV88 | ecosystem: Environmental > Aquatic > Marine > Hydrothermal vents | place: Pacific Ocean: East Pacific Rise...
AAAACATAATATTAAAGTAGATTTTATTTCTAAAGATGATAAAATTTTACTTTGGGGAGAAAAATTATGACAAATACAGAAAAGAAAATATTAATAAATCTTGAACAAGATATATTGAATCAATATAAAACAGATATTAAAAATATACCAATTATTTTTATAATAGCATCACCACGAACAGGTAGTACTTTATTTTATCAATTAATGATTAGATTATTTAATTTATCATATTTTTCAAATTTTACAGATTCAATATTAAAAGATACACCTATTGTTGGTAATTTTATAGAAAAAAATTTATTAAATCTTACAATGGATAATATTAGTTTAGAAAGTCATTATGGAGAAACAAAAACTTTTCACGAACCAAGTGAAGCAACCAATGTTCTAAAAAATTGGTTTGAATGGTCTCATCCTACTGAAATAAAAGGCAAAAATATAAAAGATACAATGCAATCTCATTTTCTTGATACTGTATCATCAATTTATAATATGACTAATAAACCATTAATTACAAAAAATGCATGGAATGGATATAGAATTCAAAAACTAAGTGAAATATTTCCAAATAGCTATTTTATTTGGTTAAGAAGAGATATTATCAATAGTAGTCATTCAGATTTAATAGCTAGAAGAAGAAAAGGTGATCCTCAATCTACATGGAGTTCAGCAACTCCTGCTAATTATAAAGATATTCAAAAACTGCATTATGCACATCAAGTTGTTGAAGCACAATATATTTATAATACAAAAGTTAAACAGGCATTACAAGATTATGTACCACATAATCATTTTTGTGAAATTTGGTATGAAGAATTAGAAAATAATAAAGAAAAATTATTTAAAAACTTATTATCTGATATCAATAATTCATTAGAAATTGAGCTTAATATTAATCATGAAGAACTAAAGAAGCTTAATTTAGAATGTGCAAAACCAAAAAATCATGATGATGATTATTATATAATTAAAGAGTATGCTACTAATAAATATCCTGATTTTATTAAAAAAGATACTAAATGATAAAAAAATATAATATTAAAAAATTTCTTAGCAATCTTAATAAGAAAAATATTATACTTTATGGATACGGTACAATAGGTCAAATACTTGAAGAATATATTTTAAAATACAGAAAAGACTTAAATATTATTGCAATCATTGATAATTTTAATACTGAAATTTCCACATTACAAAATTCTATTAAAACTATAACTTTTAACCAATTTTTATCTAAAAAATTTACAAATTATGAAGTAATTATTTGTAATGATATTGAGGATGTTATTCTATCTATTAAAAATAATTTATTAAAATCTAATATTAAGTTTTTAGATAAAACTATCACAAGACAAGATTTACAATACACAATACCACAAAAATTTATTTTTCTTTTTACATTTATTTTACCACTCCTTATGATAAAAGAAACAACAGTATCATTTAAAAATATAATAAAAGCACTAATTACATCTAAATGGAAATGCTTGTCAGGTAATACAACAAGAATTGCTTATAATAATTTATACTATTATACTCAAGCTTATAACTTTACTAAATTTGGTCGTTATGGTATTAGTAATCTTTTGTCAGAAGGATATTATGAACTAAAAAAATTCTTTTATACAACACCTATTAGTTTAAAAATTCAATACAAAATCGGTACTGTATTTATGATGTTTTTTGCTATGTGTTTCTGGATAATCTCATGGATAATAATGTATCATACTAATGAATCTCTACCAATAATCCTATTTGTTACCTTCTTTAGTACATTATTTTTTGCAGTATTTATTGAACAACAAAATTATAATATTTTAGGCTGGATGTTATTTCCTATTTTTTTAACATATCTACTTAATACAAATTATATTATATTAACTATAATATTATTTTTTATTTCACTATTTTCTTTTACAGCTTTTTTTATTGCTTCTATTATAATTTTTGTTAGTTTTATTTATAATTTTGATTATTATCTACTTTTTGTAGTGATTCCTGGTGCAATAAAAGCTATCATACCTATAATTATTTCTTTAATTGATACTAAAGCATTAGCAACAGTAGCAGGTGGAATAGGTATACATAATAAAGTTAAATATAATCGTAGAAATCATAAAACTCTCAATATAAATAAAAAATATATTTTGGGTTTGATATTACAATTTGCTTTAATATATGTAATAAATACAGGATTTAATCAAGTTTCGCTCATAGTTTTATTAATTAGCATATTATTTATTATTAATGAACTAATATCTCGATTTGCAGATCAACAATCATTTTATATAGCATATTTATCTGTTGCTATATTTGCATTATTAAATACTAATTTTAATTTAATTTCATTTATTTCATTTGTTATTTCTATATATCCTGTATATAAATATTTAATGAATATGCAATGTACAACTCTTTCCCCTTTAACACCTGGTATCAAAACACCATATAATGTAGAATCTTTAGTAAATGATTTAACACAACTGTATAAACCTATTCCTAGTAATTCAAAATTATTTGTAGCTTATAAAAATCCAAAAGGTGAATATAGTAATATATTTAATGGATATAGATGGTTTAATGAACCAATACAATATGTAGCAAATATTAATAATATTAGTTTATATCCCGACTGGTATATGGTTTTTGATAATAATGAACCAAATAGTCCCGAAGATTTTTGGGTTGATAGTATTGATGAAATATATAATTATATGATAAAAAAGAATGTAACTTATGTTATAATACCTCACTTTTTATATAATAATCAAGCATTACAATATTTTAAGTTGCTTGGAGAATATCAATTGGAATATAAAGAAAGATTTATTATTAAAAAATATAAAATATATCTTATGGAGTTAAAAAATGCTTAAATTTGCATTAGTAGGATGTGGTAGAATTGCCAAAAGACATAGTGAATTATTAGGTTTTAATCAAATACAAGGTGCTTCACTTGTAGCAGTGTGTGATATAGATGAACAAAAAGCTAAAAAAATTGGTATTCAATTCAATATACCATATTATACCAATATGGATACAATGATGCAATCTGAAAATATAGATGTAGTTTCAGTATTAACAGAAAGTGGTTATCATGCTAAACATGTAATAAATTTAGCAAAATATGGTAAACATATAGTTGTAGAAAAACCTATGGCACTTACACTTGATGATGCAGATGAGATGATAAAAACTTGTGATAAACATAATGCTAGATTATTTGTAGTAAAACAAAATAGATTTAATGTACCTGTAGTAAAACTAAGAGAAGCACTAGAAACAAATAGATTTGGTAAACTTGTATTAGGAACTGTAAGAGTTAGATGGTGCAGAACTCAAGAATATTATGATCAAGCTTCATGGAGAGGAACATGGTCTATGGACGGTGGTGTTCTTACAAATCAAGCAAGTCATCATATTGACTTATTAGAATGGATGATGGGAGATGTTGAATCAGTTTTTGCCAAAAGCACAACAGCTCTTGTAAATATTGAAGCAGAAGACACAGCTATTGTAACATTAAAGTTTAAAAATGGTGCATTGGGTATCATTGAAGCTACAACAGCTGTAAGACCAAAAGATTTAGAAGGTTCAATATCAATTTTAGGAGAAAAAGGAACTGTAGAGATAGGTGGATTTGCGGTAAATAAAATGGTTCATTGGAACTTTAAAGATGAATTACCTCAAGATAGTGAAGTTATGGAAAAATATTCAGTTAATCCACCTAATGTGTATGGATTTGGACATCAAGAGTATTATGAACATGTAGTTGATAGTATATTAAACAATAAAGCTCAGCTTGTAGATGGACTTGAGGGAAGAAGAAGTTTAGAACTTATTATGGCAATATATGAATCAATTGAAACAGGTAAAGAGGTATTTTTAAGATTTAAGCCTACTAAATGTAAATTGGGACATTTATAAATGATAAAATTTTTAGATTTAAAAAAACAATATGAAGATATAAAAGAAGAAATAGATGAAGCTATAAAAAATGTGATTAATGAAACGGCTTTTATAGGTGGAAAATATGTAGCTAAGTTTGAAAAAGAGTTTGCTACATATCAAGAAGCTAAATATTGTATAGGTGTAGGAAATGGAACAGATGCACTTGAAATTGCACTTGAGAGTTTAGATTTACCAAAAGGAAGTGAAATAATAGTTCCTGCAAATAGTTTTATAGCTTCAAGTGAAGCTATAACTAGAACTGGTCATAAAGTAATATTTTGTGATTGTGATAAAGATAATTATACTATATCAATAAAAAGTTTAAAAAATAAAATTACAAAAGATACAAGTGCTATAATAGCTGTTCATTTATATGGTCATCCTTGTGATATGGATAAGATACTTAAAATAGCAAAAGAAAATAATTTAAAAGTTATAGAAGATTGTGCTCAGGCTCACGGAGCAGAGTATAAAGGTAAAAAAGTAGGTGCTATTGGAGATATAGGAGCTTTTAGTTTTTATCCTGGTAAAAATCTTGGTGCTTATGGTGATGGTGGAGCAATAATTACGAACGATGAAAATTTAGCCAAAAAATGTAAAATGATAGCAAATCATGGAAGAATAGAAAAATATAATCATGAGTTTGAAGGTAGAAATAGTAGACTTGATGGACTTCAAGCTGCGATACTTTCTGTTAAATTAAAACATCTTGATACTTGGACAGAAGCAAGGATAAAAGTAGCAGACTATTATCTTGAGAATTTAAAAGACATAGAGGGTATATTTTTACCCAAAAGAGAAGATTGGGCAAAGCAAGTTTATCATCTATTTGTAATAAGAACTAAAAAAAGAGATGAATTAAAACAATATTTACAAGATAATGGTATTGCTAGTGGTATTCACTACCCTATTTCATTAGCAAAATTAAAAGCTTATAATTATACTAATCAAGCAGATGAAAATTTTTTTGCAAATAATAGTGATAATGAACTTTTAAGCTTACCTATTGGTGATCATTTAAGTATTAGCAATTTAGATATTATAATTAACCAAATTAGGAAATTTTATGCCTAAATTACTAAAAATAACCTATATGTATAATGAATTTTTACGAAATTTATATACAAAAAATAAAACATTATCTAATAAATCTTATAATGAACAATTTGATTTTATTATGAATCAATTTTTTTATGAATCAGATGGTTATCAATATTATTTCAAACAATTAGGTTATAAATCAGATGAGATAATAACTAATGCTTTAAGTTTACAAAAACAATGGGCAATAGAACATAATACTAATAAAATTGGTTTAGAATTATTGGTTTATCAGATTAAAAAATATAAACCAACTATTTTATTTATTCAAGAACCAAATATATTTATTGAAAATCCAAATATTTTAGTAGATTTAAAAACTGAAATCTATGAATTAAAATTAATTATAGTTTTTAAATGTTCACAAATAAAAGAAGAAACTAAAAAAGTACTGAATAATGCTGATATTGTTTTAACTTGTACAAAAAGTTTTGTTGATATGTTTAATACAATGGGATTTAAAACACATTTATTACATCATGCTTTTGACACAAGAATATTAGAACATATTGACAATCTTCATACTAAAAAATTAAATAAAATTATCTTTGCAGGAAGTATTTTAAATGGTAAAGGATATCATTCAAAAAGAAAAAAACATTTAATAGAACTATTAAATAAAAAACTTCCATTAGATATTTATACACAACATCCATTAGAACATTATCAACAATATTGCCAAGAACCAAAATTTGGATTAGAGTATTATCAACTTTTAGCAAATTATAATATCAATTTTAATATTCATGTAGATTCTGCACATTCTACTGCAGGTAATTTACGAATGTTTGAAACAACAGGAGTTGGAAGTTTATTAGTTACAGAAAATCAATCAAATATAGATGATTTTTTTACAATTGATCGTGAAATTATTGTATATGATAATTTATATGATGCTATTGAAAAACTTCTTTGGTTAATAGAAAATCCAACCATAGCAAATAACATTGCTATAGCAGGACAAAAAAGAACACTAATGGAACATACTTTCGAACAAAAAGTATATAAATTACATACAATTATTTACAAATATCTTTAGTTTTTTTTGCTACAAAAATAATATATTGTCCATCATCTATATCAACAACATCTGACGGTTCTTCTCTTTTTTGTTGAAAAAATTCAATATGTTTAAATCCATATCTCATAAGAATTTCTCTTAAGTCTTCAACTGTAAAATGTCTAGTATGATATAAAAAATTTTGCTTAATATATGGCATAATTGTTTCATTTGGTGTTGAACCTATAAATATTCCATCATCTTTTAAATTATATGCTATTTTTTCTATATATTTTTCAGGTGTTGGCAGATGTTCTATTGTCTCAAACGATACATAATAATCTGCTTTTTGCATTGTTAAGTCATCATTTTCCAAATCTAATTGAATATATTGAATTTTATCATTATAAAAATATTTTTTACCATGCTCTAAAGCATAAGTTGAAATATCTATTGCTTGAATTTTAGAAATATTTGAATTTTGAGCTAAAATATAAGAACCATAACCAACACCACAAGCACCATCTGTTACAATCACATCTTTTTTTGTTATATATTTATTAGCAAATTCATATCTTTTTCTATGATCTAATCTAATATTTTCCAATTGAGTTGCATCTTGTCTTTCTCCACTACCTAATGCTTTTGAAGCACTAATCATTAAAATATTTGTTTCTTCTAAAATTTCTATATTAACAAATCCTATTCTTTTTAATAAAAATACTAACCGTTTTGAATTATATCCAGATTTTTTCACTGTTTTATATGTTTGTTCATACCCTTTTGCCCAAGGATCACAATTTATTTGTTCTCCCCAAAAAGCTTTAAAACTTTCTTGTGCTGTAGATGTTTTATCTTTCAATGTTTCCTCATTCCATAATGCTTCCAGCCATTGTTTAGCATAAAAATCTATATTTGTTACAATAACTTTAAAAGTTCCATCTGTTTCTAGTTTTTTAAAATATTCTCTTAATTGTCTATCTGCTTCAAAATTTGTTAAATATTCTAATTCATATTTTGATTCTATATAATATTCTTTTTCCACCTTATCCCCTTGTATTCTTTAAATATCTATGTAAAACTTTAAAAATAATTTGTTTAAGTTTTTTATCATCATTTATAAATACAGATTTATATTTTATATAATAATATATAAATCTTTTAATTTTATTTTTTCTTTTATTAGATAATAAATAGAATGGATTAACTTCTATAAATTTTAATTGATTTATATTTTTTGTCATACTCATATAATCAGATTTACCAAAAGTTACTACAGGTTTTAGATGTAATAAACTTTCAAATCCAACTCCAGAATTAATAGTATAAATTGTTGTTGCTTTTGAAATAGCTTCATGAATAGAACCATTAAATAGTATGATTTTCCCTTTTTGTAATTGCTTTTGTAAATATTTTTTAAGTTCTTTATCATTACATCTTGGATGTTGTTTAATCACTAATGGAATATTTTTAGATGATAGTATTTTTATAACTTTTTTTATAAGTTTCAATGGGTTAAAATAACTATGTTCCATAACACTGTCATTAAGTGTTTGAAGTGGGAAAAAGATAAAGTTTTCTTCTGGAAATTTAAAATCACTATTTGTTGGTTGAATATATTTACTTTGATTATTTTTTATATATTTATTTGCTAATTTATCAAAATATTTATTTGCTTTCTTTTGTGAAATATTTTTTAAAAGTTTATTGATAGTTTCATCACATAAACTACTCCAACCACTATAACCTTTAGAATCAAAAGTTATCATATTTGATAAATATCCCTCTTTCCATCTTAAAATCTGTTTATTTGGTTTCCCTATTGAATGATAAGAAAAATAAAACATATTTTCAGATAATACTATTTTTTTACCAAATTGTTTTTTAATTACTTCTTTAAAAGGTGTTTGTGCAGTTGTTACATAGGTATAATGTTCTATAAGTAATTTTGCTCTTGTATGATCATATAATATATCAATAAGTTTTTTACAAAATAAATAATTAAAATCATTTCTATTATAATTTTTTTGTAATTTATCTATCTTAATTATTATATTACTTGGTATATAATTTATTGATAATGAATAATTTATAATATAATTATTAATATTATGTTTATCTAAAAATTGTCTAATATTTAAAGTATGTCCTCCCATAAGAATAACTAATATATGTTTTAAAGTTAATAACTCTTCTGGTTTAATAATCTTTATACCTTTGTAATAACTATTATGCAATTTATCATTTATATCTATAATATAAGTTATTTTTGATTTTAATAATTGTGCTTTATCTAAAAATATTTTAGTTGATACAGACAAACCCCATATAGCAACAATCCCATTAAAATTATCAATTTTAGAAAGAGTTTGTTTTGTATTTAGATACACACGATTTCCTTAAGTAAAATAGTATATCTATTATACTATAATTGCATTGATATTCTTATTAAAAAAGGGATGCAATGTTAGAACATTCAAATAAAAAAATATTTTTGACAGTTGTAATTCCTATGTATAATGCACAAACTTTTATATATAAAACACTTAAAAGTATTATAAATCAGACATTAAAAAATATTGAAATTATTGTTGTTGATGATGCTTCTACAGATAATAGTAATCAAATTGTAACAAAACTAATACAACAAGATAATCGTATAAAATTAATTACATTAAATAAGAATTATGGTAGTCCATCATATCCAAGAAATGTTGGTGTTTCTAATGCTAATGGTGATTTTGTCACCTTTGTTGATGCTGATGATACTATTGAAAAGAATATGTATGAATTAATGTATCAAACTGCTATTACAACAAAAAGTGATATTGTTATCTGTGATTATAAAAAAATTGATGAAGATAATAATATTATAGAAATAGTAAAATTTGATAAAAAATATATATCATTTAAAGATATTTTAAATAATACTTTAAATCCTGCAACTTGGAATAAAATTTTTAAAAAACAATTATTTACAAAACATAATATTAAATTTGAAAATAAAATTTTTTGCGAAGATCTAGGTAATACTCATGAATTATTTTATTTTGCAAAAAAAATATCATTAGTTGAACAACCACTATACAACTATCTTATTTTATCTCAAAGTGCCTCACATAAAAAAATAAATCAAAAATATATTAATGACATTTTTATAGCCATAAATACCACTTATAATTTTTTAATAAAACAAAATATTTTTAATCAATATATTATAGATTTTTTTATAAGATATGTAAAACAACTAAATTTTTTATATACAAAAATCATAAAAGATAATCAACATATTTTATTACAAACTTTAATAATATTTATAAAAAACAATACATTTTTTACAAATGATAATCTATGCAATATTTATAAAAAAAATCATAATATATTTGTGCTTTATAATATATTATTAAAATCACTTAACTTGCCCACTATATTATGCGATGATAAAATAATAAATAATTTTTTAACAACAATAGATACACATAAATTTATATATCTGCAACTAAAAATATTTACATTATTAAAATACAATATAAAAGAAATCTTTATTTATGGTTATGGTGAACCTTATTTAATAATTTCTAAACTGTTATTAAAAAATAATATTAAAATTATAGGAATTATAGAAAGCAATAACAATAACAGAACTTTACAATATCCTTATGGAACATTATCAACATTTACACCAATTTTAAACAACAAGACAATAATAATTATAAGTAGTAGCTATTATAATGAGATAAAAAAAAATATAAAACAATATAGTTTAAAACACAACTTTATAATCAATATTCTTTAATCTAATTCAAATTGTGACTTTTGAGGAAGTATTGTTTCAAAAGCTTCAATAATAATTTTTTTACAAAATTCAAAATCTTCGCTACTCATATCTTCTTTAGTATATCTACTTTTTGATGTACAATCATTTACACAATACATCTGAAATTTATTACTTTTTATATCATTAGCAACCATTATTGCATCTTCTTTGATTCTTATATTTACATATTTTCTTTTTTTATAAGCATTAGTATAACTATCTGGCATAAACTTTCCTGTAACAAATTGCCAATACTTAAATAAATATTGATTAACATTGTTTGAATCTCTAAATTTAGAAGCAGATGTTTTTCTTAATACTTCAGGTTCTTTTTCCCATACATCTTTAAAAGTTTGTTTTAAAAAAGGTTGAGGATGATGATAATTAATAAAACCAGTAAATCCCCATCTCCATAATAATAATGTTGGCAATAGATGTAAGCCATATTTGATATTAAACCATTTTGAAAAATATTTTAACATTCTTTTCTTTTTACTTAATTTTTCACCTTTATATCTATTGAAATTTCTATTAATAATATCAATATCATTAACAATAATATGTGCAATAACACCTTCATGCATAATATCAGATATAGCAACATTAACTGGAAGATTATTTTGAAAAAATACTTCTGGACTAATAGGTTGAGTCAAAAATGTATCGTCATTAAAAAAAACAAATTGTTCACTTAATCCTTTAATACGATGTAAATTTGTTTCTATTGCATTTATATTAAAAACTGGTAAATTATTTTTATCCAAAAAATCTTCATGTTTTACTATTGTAAGTTTTGGATGATTGATATTTAACCATTTTGGTAAATGTCCCCAAGTTATAAAATAAATTTTATTTACCCAAGGAGCAAATTGTTCTATACCTCTAAAAAGATATTGTAAATTTTCCCAATCCTTAAAATGATCATCTGTATTCATTATTTTATTATTAATTGTATATTTATTTTTTTGAGCTAACCATAATGGATCTCCTCCATCAACCCATGGTATAATAAAATCTATTTGATTACTTACCACTGCTATAATCCTTTTTTGAAATATCCTCTTTTAATTTTGTTGTAGAAATATTTTCAGTTCTTTTTAAATATATCACTTCACAATACTCTTTTAAAAAATCAAATTTACCACTCCAATCATCACCCATAACAAATATATCTACATTATATTTTTTTATGTCATTGATTTTTTGTTCCCAACTATCTTCTTTAATAACTAAATCAACATATTTAATACTCTCTAAAATCTCTTTTCTATGTTCATAACATATAGAAGTTTGTTTGTGTTTTAAAATATTAAAATTATCACTAGAAAGAGCAACAATAAGATAATCACCCAAAGACTTTGCTCTTTTTAAGATTCTTAAATGTCCTATATGAAATAAATCAAATGTACCATAAGTAATTATAACTTTTTTATTCATCACTATTCTCCAACATATTCTCTATCTCTTGCATTAATAAGTATGAAGCTTGTTTTGTCTGATTAAAGAACATTTTATTGAAAATGTTCTTTCGTTCTATTTTATAACTATCATATTTTAAATTATCTAAAATTTTTTCTAATAATTCATCTACATTATAACATTTATCACCTGGAGAATATGAAAAATAATCTATTCTGGTACCTTTTTCACTTTCAATCCACTCTTTATAATCATAAGGAAAAAATACAATTGGTTTATCTACAAAAAGATAATCAAAATAAACAGATGAATAATCAGCAATTAACATATCGGAATATTTCAATAATGGATAAATATCCATATTTGCAGGATAAATTATAAGATTAGTAAATTTATAATTTAAAGTTTGATATTTAGATAAATCTTCTCTAAATTGTTCCGCTATAAATGGATGCATTTTAATTATAAATTTTATATTATATTTTTTTCCAAAATCATTGAGTTGCTTATAGTTAATTGGATTATTTTTAAAACCATATAATCTATGTGTTGGCATATATATTATATATTTATTATTATCATTTTGCATTTGATTTAATAACTGTAAATCTACATTTATTAATTCAATATTATCAAAATATAAAATATCATTTCTTGGATATCCGCAATGTAATAATTTTTTATATCTATATAATTTACTAAATGAATAATCGCTAACAAATTGCGATGTCGATAAAACTCTATCATATTCAATTACTTTATAATTCGCTAAATGTCCCAACTTTTCAATTGTGATACCATGCCATAACTGAATAGATTTACCAACTTTCATACAATCAATTAAAATTTGACTAACTGGTGTATGATCTATTATTTTAATTTTACATTTAAAAATTAATTCAAAAAATTTTAAAGAATAGATATAAATAACATTAATTCCATAAGAGTTAAAAATCTTTATATCTCTTAAACTATCTGTTGCCAAATATACATTATATTTAGAATATTTTTTCAAATATAAATAAAGATATTTAATATTTAAATCTATAAAATCAATACCTATTAATAAAATTTTATTTTCTAATTGATATTGTATTGAAAATTTAGAAATAATATCTTGTATATCTTTTTTTTCTTGTTCTTCTATTGTAAGCATATCAACTATATTATATGAAAAATTATAGATATTATATATAGATAAACTTACACATATTATCTTTAATTTTGAAATAATTTGTATTAATTGGTTATAAATTGATTGAGAGTAATTAGGAGAAAAAATTAAAATATAATCAAAATTATTATTTATAGAATCAATAGATATTGCTTGTTTTTTATTTTTATAATCATTATCAATAAAGCCTAAAAATTTAGCTTCATTATCAATGAGATAATCTTTAAGATTTTCACTTAATCTTGAATATGGGAATATATAACATTTTTTATTTTTAAATATCAAAAAGCAATTCCTCTATTTTTTGTATAATTAATTGACTTGATTTATAAGTTTGATTTATAAACATTTTATTTAATAAATTTTTTCTATCTAATTTATACTGATCATTATCTAAATTTTTTAATATTCCTTCTAACAATTTATCAAAATCATAATAAATATCACCTGGGGTATAAGAAAAATAATCCAACATAGTACCATCAGCACTCTCTTGCCAGGCTTCATAATCATAAGGAAAAAATACAATTGGTTTATCTACAAAAAGATAATCAAAATAAACAGATGAATAATCAGCAATTAACATATCGGAATATTTCAATAATGGATAAATATCCATACTAGCATCATAAATTATCAAATGTGTAAATGAATAATCAAAATGTTTATGAGAGTTTAGATCATCTCGAATTTTTTCACCAATAAATGGGTGCATTTTAATTATAAATTTTATATTATGTTTTTTTCCAAATTCATTTAATCGTTTATAATCAAAAGGATTATTTTCAAATCCTAAAGGTCTATAAGTAGGCATATATATTATATATTTATTACTATCATTTTGCATTTGATTTAATAACTTTAAATCTACATTAATCAATTCTATATCATCAAATCTTAAAATATCATTTCTTGGATATCCACAATGTATAATATGTTTATAATTATATAATTTACTAAATGAATAATCTGTTACAAATTGTGATGTTGAAAGTACTATATCATAATCAATAATTTTATAATCTACCTGAGTTCCTAACATTTTAACTGTAACACCATGCCACAATTGAATAACACAACCAATTTGTAATACTTTAACTAACATTGGTTCAACAGGGGAATGATCAACTATCTTTATTTTACATTGAAAAACTAAATCTATAAAATCTTTTGAATAATATTCTACTACTTTAATATTATATTCATTAAATTTTTCTATATCTCTTTTATTATTAGTTGCTAAATATACATTATATTTTGTATATTTTTTTATATATTCATAAAGATATTTAATATTAATATCTATAAAACCAATACCAATCAATAAAATACTATTCGATAAAGTATATTCTTTTTGTTTTTGTAAAAAATAATTATTTATTTTTTGTTCTTTTTCATCTTTTATTTGCAAAACTTTATATGTATTATTAAGAATAAAATTATTCTGAGATGACAATGTTGCAGATAATATTTTATGTTTATCTACAACTTGCACTGTTTGTTTATAGATTTCTACTAAATGATTATCAGAATATATTATTATATAATCAAAATTTTGTTTTATTGCTTCATTCAGTAACAAAATATTACTATTTTGTATTTTATTATCTATAAATCCCAAAATAATAACATTATTTTGTTCTAATTCCGTTTTTAATATATTAGATGATGCAGAATATGGAAAAATAAAACATTTTTTGTTTTTTAATTCTTTATACATTAATATTATACTCCATAAATAAAAAAATGACTTGATTTTTTATGTTTATCTATATACTTTTTAACAAGTTTTTCTAGTAACATAGGTTTTTTCTCTATCTTGTTTTTTTGTTTTGGATAGGTGTTAAAATATTTATCAAAATAATAAAGGCTATATCCATAATTTCTATAAACTTTTTTAAAATAATCTTTAAATATCCCTTCTTTATAAAATTCTATATTTCTATAATATGCTACATAACCTTTTGATTTCCAATAACTATCTCCATAAATAAGAGTACTTTCTCTAACTATTAATATACCATCTTTTTTTAATAATTTCAATAAACTTTTAAAAACTTTTTCCACATCTTTATCACTTGTGTACATAAAAATATCACCTACAAAAACAAAGTCAAATTTTCCCAAAGTATCTTTTGACATAGTTATAAAATTTTCATTTAAGTATGTGATGTTTACATTTTTATTTTGTTGGTTATTTTCATCTACCCTTTTTTGAGACAGGTCTATACCTATAACTTCATCAAACTTTTTAGCAAATTTTTTTGTATATCTACCATTACCACACCCTATATCTAAAGCTCTAGTATTATGCTTTAAATGTTTTTTAAAAATTTTATTTATTTTTTTAATCTCATAATCAAAACGAACTTTAGATACATATTTATCATTTGTTATATATCCTCCATCTACATAAGTATCATAAGCTTTTGCCCAAAATGTAGAAATAATAAATTGTTCTGCTTCTGTTGTATCATATTTACTATCAAAATATAAATGAATTTTATCCTGTAAATATTTATATTCTTTAGATGTAGTTTTTTGTATTGAATCTAAATAGATTAATCTTTGTTTTGCTTTTATTAATTTTTTATTTAATTTATTCATAGTTACACCCTATTGATTCTTTATCATATTTTTTAAATCTTCTTCTGTTAATAAATTACCATAATCTTTATAAGAAAAATGTTTTGCAGGTATTCTCCAATTTTTTCCATATAAAAGTTCCAAATATAGTTCAGGTTGCATAGGTATCAATAATTGCATATCTTTATAATTAAAATAATTTAAACCATCTACATATTCTTTATTAAAATACAAATAATAATTATACATATAATCCATAATATAATATTTACCAATATCTACAACTAAATTTATATCTATAACAACAGCTTCTTCCATATAAGAAATAGGAACAGTTTTAATAATAATTTTATCAATTGTATCTTTTTTTGTTAAAATTCTATCTTCTTGGTATAGAACTTTATTGATTTGATAATGTTTTAATATATCATTATGTTGTATATGAGTGTATAATCTTTCTAAATCATCTTGAGATTTTATTAAGATATCTACATCTGGTACATCAGATAAATTACCACCTCTTAATAAACTTAATAAAGATGATCCTTCAATACAATATGATATATTATTTTCTTGCATAATTGAATCCAATTCTTTTACAATTTTATCTGTATCTTCTATCCGTTTTTGTGTTGAAAAATCTAATATATCATCTTCAAAAATTAAGATTCTATCATCTGTAATACCTAGATCATATAATTGTTTTTTCATATCTTCAATCCATACTCCACTTACAGCTATATTATCAAAAGGTATATTGTTGATTTCTTCAACTAAATAAATTGGTAATTTATCATATGTAGTTCCAGCTAAAGCAGGATTATTATCTATAAAACCAATAATATTATGAGTATCTTTTAGTTTTCTATAGATTGCTCTACCACCGATACCTGTGCCAAAAATAATTATATTTTTCATATTTTTTAACTTATTTTTCTACTAAAGTTACAATCTTCTCTATACTATCACTTTTGATAATATCATCTGGATTAAACTTTTGATTTAGTTCATTTTCTATTGCCATAAATAGATTTAATTGCCCTAAAGAATCCCAATTTTCAGGATCCCCTATCTTTGAATCTTTTGATATTTCGCAACCAAACACTTCACTTGCTATTTTTATAATTTTTTCTTTCATTAGTTTATATCCTTTATATACTTATTATCATCTACTTTTTTAAATCCTAAATCTTTATATAAATCTTTTACTATCATATTTCTTTTTGTAGGGATATATTCTCCAACTAGAAGAGTTGAATTTTTACATAAACTTTCTATTTTGTTTATTAAGGCTTTCTCTATATCTCTTTTTAATACTCTACAACTTAATAAAAATGTATCAATTATATTTTGATTAGATTCTTTTTGTAAAATAGCAAGAGCTATTATCCCCTCTTTTGCAAATTTATCTTGATACTCTATAGCTATAACATTATAGTTTTTATCATCTATAAATTTTTCTATATCTTCTACGGTGTATCTTTTTGTTGTAAGATTAAATTGATTTGTTTTTTGTGTTAGTTGAGCATATCTTTGGATATATTTTTTATCATCTATATAAAATGTCAAGTTTATCTCTAGGCTTTTTAAAAAATCATCATAATTCATCTGTTTTGATATCTTATCTCTTTGAAGTTTTGCTTTATATTGTGTTTGTTTTGATAAATCTTCATTTGTGATTTGAAATTTATAAAAATAAGGATACACAACATCTTGGATAAACCATCTATTTAAACTATATATATCAGATGGAAAATCTACTACTATAGCATTTGTAGTATTTGATACAAGCTCTCTTTCTACTTGATTATCATCTATGAAAACCAAAGCATCTTCACCTATATTTAACTCTTGTGCTATATTTTGTATATTTTGATTTTTATTTTCCCAATTTGCTTTTATGATGATAAAATCATCTTTTTTAAGTATAGATGATGGGTGATTTAATCCACCTATTGCATCATCAAGGTTATTTTTTGAGTTTATAGCAAGTAATATTCCAAAATCTTTTAATTTTTTTATATTTTTTTGAAACTCTTGATAAATAGCACCTACACCTTCATTTGACAATTGTATTTCATCTTCTGCTATAATTCCACCCCATAAAGTATTATCAAGATCTAAAACTAGACATTTTTTAGCAGATTGTTTATAACTATTTAAAATAGTATCTATACTAGAAGCTATAAGTTTAAAACCTTTTGCGGTAAATTTTATTTTCCCTAGATACCAATATTTTGCATCATATAACTCTACTGCTCCATACTCTTTAACTATAGAGTAAAAATCAAGCACTAAAATATTATGCTCTTTTGCAAAATTTACTATTTGTTGATTTATCTCAAACTCTTTTAAGATAGTATTATTTGTGTAT
>Ga0256828_1001085_pt1 | contig 17410 bp, 13 predicted proteins | sample CV88metaG_FD_185993 | JGI IMG/M metagenome (GOLD analysis project Ga0256828, IMG submission 185993) | Hydrothermal vent microbial communities from East Pacific Rise, Pacific Ocean - CV88 | ecosystem: Environmental > Aquatic > Marine > Hydrothermal vents | place: Pacific Ocean: East Pacific Rise...
TGTTGCAAAAGCAACACCAAAAATAAATCCAACTGCCATATCAACCATATTACCCTTAATTAAAAACTCTTTAAACTCTTTAAACATATCTATATCCTTTTTATACTGTTTTTTGTTGAATCGTGATTATATTGATAATAAAAATATACTTTAAGATTTATGTCATTTTGAAATATAAACAAAGTGTTTACTAAAAGGAGTTTCAATACTATTTCTACTCAAATATACCATGTTTTGCCATATTGAATTATAATACCAAAAGAGATAAAAAAGTCTAAAAGAGAGTGCTAAAAATAAAATATAGACTTTAAGAAAAATAATTTTATAACCTAACTTTGCGCTTTAACACTCTATCTAAAAAGTTCTAATTTCTAAAAAAAATAAAAAGAGTTTTCTATTTCCATAATAAAGATTCTAAATTAAGTTCGATAATATATCCTTGCGAAGGCAGGAAGAGAAATTGTTCACTCTTAAAAAGCTATAAACTCTTAGCGCGAACAAGTTCATGCTTCCATTCTCCATTCTCAATTATCAACTTTCCACTCTTCACTATTTTTTGGCAAAAGCCAAAAAAACTACATATACATTCCGCCGTTTACTTTTAGGGTTTCGCCTGTGATGTAGCTTGAGTAATCACTTAACAAAAATGCTACTGCATCTGCTACCTCTTTTGGCTCTCCAAATCTATTTAGTGGAATTTTACTTATAAATGCCTCTTTTACCTCATCTTTTAGAACATCTGTCATATTGGTTGCTATAAATCCTGGGGTTACAGTATTAAATCTTATACCTCTTGGTGCTGCCTCTTGTGCAAAAGATTTACTCATAGCAATTACTCCACCTTTACTTGCAGAGTAGTTTGTTTGCCCAGCATTTCCAGTCTCACCAACAATACTTGCAACATTTACAACACTTCCAAAACGCTTTTTACCCATCACTTTTAGCGCTTCTCTACACCCTATAAATACAGATTTTAAGTTTGCTTCAATTACTGCCATAAACTCATCTGTCTTCATACGCATTGCAAGTTTATCTTTTGTAATACCTGCATTATTTACAAGATAACTTAGCTCTCCATCTGCTTCTACAATTTGCTTAATTGCCCCCACAAATGCCTCTTCATCACTTACATCAAAGCCAATTATCTCTGCACTTCCACCATTTGCTATAATTGCCTCTTTTACCTCATTTGCTTCAACTGCACCACTTCTGTAATTTATCCAAACCTTAAGCCCAAACTCACCTAAAGTTTTTGCAATTTGCGCCCCTATTCCTCTACTTGCACCTGTTACTAAAACATTTTTTCCACTAAATTTCACTTCTTTTCCTTTTTAATTGAATTATGTAATTATATCAAAAAGCTAATATTTTACTCTTTTCTAAAATATATAAAAAACACTTTCAAAAATTCTTACCTTTTACTTTTTACCTATTACTTCCTTACAATAAGGCTCTCATCCATCTCTTTTGGCTTTTCTAGCTCCATAAGCTCTAAAATAGTTGGTGCTATATTATTTAGTCCACCACCACTTTTTAATTTTTTAACTTTTGGGGAAATAACAAATGCCCACACCTCACCAACAGTGTGATTTGTAAGAATATTTCCATTCTCATCTATCATCTCTTCGCAATTTCCATGATCTGATGTTAAAATAACATTATACTCTTTCTCTTTTGCAACTTCTAAGATTTTTCCTATTTGTTCATCTACAGTTTCTACTGCTTTTACTGCCGCTTCAAATACGCCCGTATGCCCTACCATATCGCCATTTGCAAAGTTTACTACTATAAAATCATAATCCTCTTTCATAGCAACTCTAACTGCATTGCCAACTTCTGGTGCTGACATTTGGGGTTTTAAGTCGTAAGTTGCAACCTTTGGACTAGGAATTAATACCCTACTCTCATTCTCATAAGGCTCTTCTATTCCACCATTAAAAAAGAAAGTTACATGTGCATACTTTTCTGTTTCTGCAGTGTGAAGTTGGCTTAAACCTTCGCAACTAATTATCTCTGCTAATGTATTTTTAGGCGCCTCTTTTGGGAACATTACAGGGTAATTAAATGTTTTATCATACTCTGTCATTGTAGCAATATGCAACTCTATATCTTTACGCTCAAACTCATTAAACTCTTTTGCCCCAAGAGCTGTTGTAATTTCTCGCACTCTATCGCTTCTAAAGTTTGCAACAACTACTCCATCTCCATTTTGCATTCCATCGTATCCTTCAAATGCAGTTGGCTCTATAAACTCATCTGTAATATCTTTTGCATAACTTTGTTCAATATACTCTAGTGGAGTTATATCACTTTTTGGTGTAGCATTTACAATAGCATCATAACCCCTTTTTACTCTATCCCACCTATTATCTCTATCCATTGTGTAGTAGCGCCCACTAACTGTTGCAATTTTTATACTATTATCACAAATCTCTTCTAACTGCTTAAGATAAATTGGCGCACTTGTTGGCGATACATCACGCCCATCTGTAATTGGATGCAACCACACCATTTTACCAGCACTTTTAGCAATTTTTGCCAAACCAATAATATGCTCTATATGAGAATGCACCCCACCATCGCTTAGTAATCCAACTATATGAATAGTATCACTACTACTTAAAATACTATTTAGTGCTTCATTTTTAGCTAAAGAGCCATCTTTTAAAGCTAGTGAAATTTTTACTAAATCTTGATAAAGCACTCTGCCACTTCCAAGAGTCATATGCCCAACTTCACTATTTCCCATCTGACCCTCTGGCAAACCAACGCTTAAGCCATGAGTAGAAATTAAAGTATGTGGCACCTCTTTAAATAGCTTATCATATGTTGGTGTATCTGCTGCTTCAAACGCATTTGCTTTACTATTTGGCTTATATCCTATACCATCTGTTATAATTAATAGCGTCTTTTTAGACATTTAGTATATCCTTTTGAAATATCTTTGCTTATTATAAAATTTTTTTAGTAAAATACCATTAATATTATTTTAAAAAGTTGAAAGTTGGCTAAATGTTTTATTACTTTTATGAATTACTCAATATAAATATTTTTCAATATATTTCTGTTAGGGCTGGTATAGCCTTTTTTATCGCTCTATCTTTAACTATGTTTTTAATGCCAAAATATATAAAATGGGCAAAATCCAAAAAAGCAAACCAACCAATAAATAAGTGGGTTAAAGCCCATGAAAATAAAAAATTCACACCTACAATGGGTGGTGCAATATTTATTTTAGCAACAATTATAGCTTCGCTATTTACTATTAAAATAAATAACCTTTATGCAATTGGTGGACTTATTACACTTATAGGGTTTGCAGCTGTAGGTATGAAAGATGATTTAGGAAAAATATTAAGTGGAGATAACCTACAAGGTCTAAGCGCCAAAGCAAAAATGGGACTTTTAATTATTATATCACTTATAGTATCTTTAATCTTATATTTCAATGGAATGCCAACTACATTTTATGTTCCTTTTATAAAAACTCCTCTATTTGATATGGGCTACTACTCAATAGCTCTATGGGTAGTTGTAATGATAGCTTCAAGTAATGCTGTAAATTTAACCGATGGATTAGATGGCTTAGCAACAGTTCCAACTATAATAGCCCTATCAACTTTAGGTATTATTGTATATATTATGGGACATGCAATATTCTCTAGCTACCTGCTATTGCCAAATATTAAAGGTATTGGTGAAGTTGTTATAATTGCAGCAGCACTTGCAGGTGGACTACTTGGCTTTTTATGGTATAACTCATATCCAGCAGAGGTATTTATGGGAGATACTGGCTCTTTGGCAATTGGAGCATTTTTGGGTTATATGGCAATTTTAGCAAAGAGTGAAATTTTATTAATTTTAATTGGTATTATTTTTGTTATAGAAACTGTATCTGTAATTTTGCAAGTAGGTAGCTATAAATTAAGAAAAAAGAGAATCTTTTTGATGGCACCTATCCATCATCACTTTGAGATGAAGGGTTGGGATGAATCTAAAATTATAGTTCGCTTTTGGATGATAGCTATGGTTGCAAACCTAATTGCACTAATTACATTAAAGATTAGATAATGATAAACAAAGATAAATTAGCCCTATTTGGCTATGGTAAAACAACAAAGGCAATTTCTAAGCTTTTAGCTGGAGAGTGTATATTTTTTGATGATAATACAAAAGAGTTAAAAGTAGATGAATTAAATAATAAAATCTATCCAGCAAATGAGTTTCAAAATAAAGATTTTGAGCTAGAGATTGCAACACCCTCTTTATATCCTAACAATCCTTTAGTAAAAAATGCAAAAAATTTAATAAGTGAGTATGATTTTTTTCTAAGCAACTACTATAATTTAGAAAAAAAACCATACACAATTTGGATTAGTGGCACAAATGGCAAAACTACAACAACTCAAATGACAACACACCTATTAAGTAAAAAAGGGGCATTAAGTGGAGGAAATATTGGCACACCTCTAGCAGAATTAATTAACAAAAATGCACCTATTTGGGTGCTAGAAACTAGCTCTTTTACTTTGCACCATACAAAAGAGGCAAAGCCAAATATCTATATGCTTTTACCAATTACACCAGACCACCTAGATTGGCATGGCTCTAAAGAGGCTTACATTGCAGACAAACTAAAGCCACTAGAGTTTATGCAAGAGGGAGAATTGGCACTAATTCCAAAAGGTTTACCTTTGCCTCAAACAAATGCTTGGGTTGTAGAGTATAAAGGGGCAGAAGATTTAGCTAAAAAATTTGATATAGATGTATCTAAAATTAAATTTGAAGGTGCATTTTTATTAGATAGCCTATTTGCCCTAATTACAACAAAAGTTCTTTTTGATGAAATAGACTACAACTTAATAAATAGCTTTAAAGTAGATGCTCATCGCCAAGAAAAACTCACTGATAGCCAAAATAGAGTATGGATAAATGATTCAAAAGCAACTAATATCGATGCAACTATACAACTTTTAGAACTTTATAAAAACAAGGAGCTACACCTAATTTTAGGTGGTGATGATAAAGGCGTTGACTTAAATGAACTTTTTGAATATTTAAAGCATCTAAATTTAACAATTTATGCAATTGGCTCAAATACTAAGAAACTAGAGCAATTATCTAAAAAATACAACATTAAATGCCAAGCTCATCACTACCTAAATAGTGCAGTAGAAGCCATCAATAAAGTGCATAATATTAACACTATAGCCCTTCTTGCACCAGCAGCATCAAGTTTGGATCAATTTAACTCTTACGCACAAAGAGGAGATGAGTTTAAAAGTTTTGTAAAATCACTATAAAGCTTTTAAATTAAGTTTTAATTAAGCTTATTTAGCTAAAATTTCACTCACTTAATTGTGGCACTGTAGCTCAGTCGGTAGAGCAAGGGATTGAAAATCCCTGTGTCGGCGGTTCGATTCCGTCCAGGGCCACCACTTTTTAATATCCATTTTTAATCACTTTTTGTCCAAATTTATCTAATTAATTTATACTATTTTTTTATAATTTAACTTATTATCTATATCTAAAGTTAGAATGTTTCGCTTCTATACATCACTATTATATAAATGTTCAAAAAGTTACACTTACAAAAAAAAGAGTCAAATCAAGAGAAAAATTTTTTGAATTAATAGCCTAAATGGTAAAATGAATCTATCAAAATAAAACCAATTTAGGAGAAAAAATGAGCAATCAATTTGAACAAGATTCACTACAATACCATAGAGCGCAAAGCGAATTTGATACAAACGGAAAAACAGGAACACTTTTAACAAAACCTTGTAACACAGAAAAAGAGTTATCAATGGCATATAGCCCGGGTGTTGCTTTCCCTTGCCTTGAAATAGAAAAAGATATAGATAAAGCTTATGAATATACAAATAAGGGTAACTTAGTAGCAGTTGTTAGTGATGGAACTGCAGTTCTTGGTTTAGGAGATATTGGGCATTTAGCAGGTAAACCAGTAATGGAAGGTAAGGGTGTTTTATTTAAAACATTTGCAAATGTTGATGCAGTTGATATTGAACTAAACACAAAAGATGTTGATGAAATTGTAAATATTGTTGCTGCTATGGCTGATAGCTTTGGTGGTGTAAACTTAGAAGATATTTCAGCTCCAAGATGTTTTGAAATTGAAGAGAGATTAAAAGAGATTTGTAATGTTCCAGTATTCCACGATGACCAACACGGAACAGCAGTTATTACAACAGCTGGTTTAATTAATGTTTTAGAGATGAGTGGCAAACCAGCAGAAGATTTAAAAGTTGTTGTTATTGGTGCTGGAGCTAGTGGAATTGCTTGTGCAAATATGTATAAAGCACTTGGTGTTAAAAATATTACTATGCTAGATAGCAAAGGTGTAATTCATAGTGGTAGAGATGATTTAAACAAATATAAGCAACAATTTGCATTTGAAACACCAGATAGAACACTTGAAGATGCAATGAAAGATGCAGATATGGTTTTAGGACTTAGTGGACCAGATTTAATTAAACCTGAATGGGTTAAAACAATGAGCGATAAAAGCCCAATTATATTTGCTTGTGCTAACCCAACTCCAGAAATTATGCCACCACTTGCAAAAGAGGCTCGTCCTGATTTAATTATTGGAACAGGAAGAAGCGATTTCCCTAACCAAGTAAATAATGTTCTTGGATTCCCTCAAATTTTCCGTGGTGCTTTAGATGTTAGAGCAACTAAAATTACAGAAAATATGAAAATGGCAGCTTCAAGAGCTTTAGCAGCACTTGCAAAAGAGCCAGTTCCTGAGCATGTTCAAAAAGCTCACGGTAGAGATGATATGACATTTGGACCAGAGTATATTATTCCATCTCCATTTGATAGAAGAGTTCTTGTATATGTAGCATCTGCAGTTGCTGAAGCTGCTATTAAAGATGGTGTAGCAAGAGTAAAAGATTTCGATATTGAAGCTTACAAAGAGAAGTTACAAAGATTAGCAGACCACTTAGACGGTAAACTATAATCTCTCTTATGGGAGTTATACTCCCATATTAATAAAATAAATTAATCTAAAAGTTCTAATATATCTTCAAATTTTTTAGTTATCTCTTCGGCTTGAACTAATCCTTCAAACAATATTTTATCATCTAAAACAAAAGTAGGATCTACTCTTATCCCTTTTTTTATAGCTTCTAAAGTATTACTTTCATAATTAAATTCCACTCTAATTGGTAAATGTTTTATTGCACAACTTAATCGTTTAGAAAATTTTTCACACTCTATTTTATCACCATATAATACACCAATAAAAAGAGGATACTCTTTAAAAGAGCTATTTAAAACCTCTTTATTCTTCATCTCATGACATAACATTATCTCTTATCTCTATCACTAATATAAGCATACATTGGTATATAAATTAGTGTTAATAGTGTTCCAACCAATAATCCTCCTATTGCAACATCTGCAAGTGGGCTTAAACGCTCTAATCCAACAGCCTCTTCTAAAGCTATTGGCACCATTCCTGCAATTGTAGCAAAGGCAGTCATCATAACAGGTCTAAAACGCACTGTAACACTATCTATAGCACTTTGGAATGGACTTTCTCCTTTTTCTCTATTATGCTGATAAAAATCTATTAACAATATTGCATTTTTTATAATAATTCCAAATAGCAATAATATGCCAAGTAAACTTGGCATACAGCTAGGTTTATTAAAAATCATCATTCCCCAAGCTGCTCCTATTAATGATAGTGGTAATACCAAAATCATAATAAATGCCATTCTTATTGATTTATAAATAGCAATAAGTGCCAAAAGTAAAAGCACTACTCCAAGTCCAATAGCCTTAATCATTCTTTCAAACGAATCACTAATAGTTGCAATATCACCACTTTGCTTAAACTCAAATGACTTTTTATCAATATGCTTTAGAGCCTCTATTGTATCATCTGTAAGGTGTGTTACAGGTCGTCTGCTTCTATAGCCATTCACATCTATTGAGTATAGCAAATTATCACGCTCAATCTTAGAGTATGTTAACTCCTTTTTAATTGTTGCAATTTGAGATAGAGGAATCTCTCCAAATTTAGTGCTAATTGGCAATAGTTTTAGAGTTTCTAAATTTTGGGTAAATCTTTTTTGCAAATATAATCTTATATATTGAGTATTCATAGACTCTAAATTAGCATTAAGTGAAACTATTTGCCCCTTAATTGGAATTTGTGCAGCTACCATATATGGATTTAAACCATACTTTAGAGCTTTGTTTCTATCTATATCTATAACATATTCACTAAAATCTTTACCCCAAGAGGTAGATACAGAAGTTAAGCCCTTTACCTTTTGCATAGCATCTTTAGCCAAATTTGCCTCTTTGCTTAAACCCTCAATATATGGAGAACTAATTCTAGTATCTACTGTAGCTTTTACACTAGAAACTGCCGTTGCTCCAAAATCAAAAACATCATCTTTTTTAATACCATTAAGCTTTGCAAGTTTATCTCTAATTTTATCTTCTAATTGCCAAATTGTAGCATTTCTCTCAAATCTATTTACTGCATATATTGTAATAGAAGCCTCTGTTGGCTCATTTCCACTACCAAGGCTTAAAACTCCAGCTTCACTACCAAATGCAATAGAGCTTCTAATAAGCCAAGGCTCTCTATTTAGCCACTTTAAAAATGGTTTTAACTTCTCTTGAGCGCTCTCTACACTATCATTAGAGCTAAATGCAATTTGAGCTTTGATAATTCCAGTATCCATAGGTGGCATAGCATCTTTTCCAATAGTTGGCATTACTCCCTTTAGAGAAAATATCAAAAATGCCACAACTCCAGCTGTAAGCATCATTCGTCGTGGAAATCTCCAAAAACTTTTTGGATTAGAAAACTTTAAAACACCCTCATAAGGTGCAATTAATCTACCTATACTTTTTTGATAAAGCCACTCAAAACCAAGCTCTATTTTACTTTTTTTAGCTCCATTTTTATAGAGCCATTTTGACAATATAGGAATAAAAGTAACAGACAAAATATAACTTACAATTAGTGCAATAATAAGTGTTGAAATCATCGGTTTAAAAATCTTTTCTGGATAACCACCAACAAACATCAAAGGAAACAAAATTACAATTGTAGCAATAGTTCCAGAAAGCACAGGTGCTAAAACCTCTTTTACACCATGTTTTATAGCATCTTCAAGCTTTTCATGCTCTTGAATTAAATGCCTTTCAATATTCTCAAGCACCACAACTGCATCATCTGTTAGCATACCAAGAGCTAATATAATAGCAGTATAAACAATTATATTTAACTCCCCTCCCATTAACCAAATTACTGCAATTGTAGAGAAAAAGACCATTGGAATAGATAATCCTGCAGCAATAATTGCTCTAATATTACCCAAAAATATCATAATTACAAGTAGTGTATAAATTATAGCATCACGCAATGCCTCAAGCATATTACTATTGGCTTGTTCTACCAAATCTCTTTGAGTATCGCTAATACTAAATTTTATATTTGGATATTTAAGTTTTAGCTTTTTCATCTCAGCTCTAGCAGCATCACTAACATCAAGCACACTGCCTCCAGGCGCTCTTTGTATCGATAAAGCTATAGCATCTTGCCCATTTCCAATATATGCACTTGTTCTTTTTTGATAACTCCACTTAACTTTTGCAATATCTCCAAGGCGTATATTTGGCTTTATTAATAGATTTTTTAGTGCCAAAATATTATCTTTTTCGCCATAAATAGTAACAGTATAAAAACTATTATCACCTTTTATAAAACCTATTGGAATATCTTTGTTATTTGCTTCAATTACCTTAGCTATATCTGCAAAATTTATTCCATATTTTTTGGCTTTGAATGGATCTACTTCAATATTTATAGAGCTTTGATAACCTCCAAAAACCTCAACATTACCAATATTTTTATTACTAAGTAAAGCTGGTTTTATAAAACTATCTGCAATTTTTCTAATTTCGGCTAATGTTATATTTTTATCTTTTGGACTAAGTGCAATTACATCTACTGGCAAAGTAAAATCTCCTGCTGTATAAATTGCTGGATTTACCCCTCTTGGCAACTTTGCTTTAGCAATATTAATTGCATTTGCCACATCAACTGCTGCTGAATTTAAACTCTTTTTATAGCTAAATTCAGCTGATACAATTGAGAAGTTTGGCATATTTATAGAACTTACATCACTTACCAAATTAATACGCGAAAGCTCCTCCTCAATTGGTTTAGATACTGTTGAAGCAGCAACTTTTGCAGTAGCTCCAGGAACTTTTGTAACTACAATTATCTTAGCTGGATTAGCATCTGGAAAAAGGTTTTTAGGTAGTGTCTTTAAACCAACCACACCCATTATAAAAAAAGCAAAAATAATGCTAAAAAGCATATATGGGCGTTTATAAAAAAAGTCAAAAAACATCTCTAATCCTTATTAATAGCAATTTTTGTGCCACTTAAGAGTTTCAACAAAATATCTGCCTTTTGAACTATAATATTTTCACCATCTTTTAAAGAATTCAATATAACTCCTTGTTCACCCTTTGCAACTATCTTAGCCTCTTTTGCTATGGCTTTATCTTTTTGCGCTACAAAGTAATAACTCTTACCATCTCTATTTAAAATTGCATCAAATGGCAATAAATATCCATCTCCATCAAATACTACCACATCAACATCAACAAGCTCTCCACTATTTAATTTGCCATCTACATAAGCTTTATACTCTGCTAAGCCCTGATATGTGCTATGTAAATTTTCTAATTTATATATCTTTTTATTAAAAATAATATCTTTTGCATTTAGCTCTTTGCTTAATCTCAACAAAAGATAAAAACCACTTTTTGCTTTAATATTTAAAAGTGGTTTTCCAGGCATTGCCACCTCACCAACAGAAGCAATTTTTTGAGAAACAATACCATCAATTGGAGAAATTATAGTTCCATAACTTAATTGATTATTTAAGCTTTTTAATTTTGATTTTAAATTTGCAATCTCATTATCCTCTTTTTGCAACTGCTCAATTGACAAACCTTTTGCTTTAAATAGAGCTAAAGAGCGTTTATGTGTTAAAAGTAAATTTTTTAAAGAGATCTTAATACTATTAATTTGTGCTTTTATATCACTAATATCTAATTTTGCTATTACTTCTCCCTTTTTTACACTATCTCCGCTACTTTTTATACTTAAAACTCTTGCTGGAATTTTAGAAGATATACTCAAATCATTTGCATTTTTTGCAGTAGCTAAGTATGGTAGAGTTAAAACTACTTTTTCTTTATGTGCTTTAATTGTATGCACATATATTGGATAAACTTTTGCAACAGGAGTTTTTGACTCTTTTGCTTTTTTTGCTTCTATTGCCTTTTTTCCTGCAAATACTAAAATAGCAACAACTATTAGTGCTACTAAAATTTTTATTAAAAGTGCTAATTTTTTCATCTAAAAATCCTTTCTAAATTGTTTCCATAAAGCATAGCTAATTGGGCTTGAGTTTCAGTAATTTTAGCTTTTACCTTAAAAATATTTGCCTCTTGATATATTAAATCATCTTGGTATCTTAAATACTCTTCTATACTCATCATCTGGTTTTCATAACTAACTCTTGCAATATTTAAAAGTCTTCTTTTATTTTTAATACTTTTTGCATAATATCTTTTCTCTTTATAAAGCATTATTAAACTTTTTTGCAATCTTTTTGCCTTGGCTTTTAATTCATCTTCTATCTTTTTAATCACTATTTTGCTTTTTAAGACTTCTAGTTTTTTAAGCTCTATATTTTCATTTAACTCTTTATTATAAAGTGGAATATTTGCATCAATCCCAATAGAACCATAGTTTTCATGCACTAAAGAGTCTGTATTATAGGCATTTGTTTGAGAAAGAGTATAGCTTGAATGCATTGTAACAGTTGGGTATCTCTGCTCTTTTGCTGCTTTTGCTCTAAGATAATTTGCCCTTAGAGCAATCTTTAAAGGTTGCAGTGCTAAAAAGCTATTTTTTCTAATTTTTTGCACCTTTTTAATTGCTACTGAATGTTTCAAATATAAACCTGTTAAACTATTAATACTCTCTTTTAACTTCTCTTTAGAGAGCTTAATATCCAATTGACTAATATCTATTTGAGATATTTTATCATCTATTTTAAATAACTCAGACTCTGGCAGTCTGCCTAATTTTATTGCCTTTTTAGTAATTCTTTTAATTGTTAAAAGTCTCTGTTTTTTATGCTTTAAAGCACCTTCAAGCTCCTCTAAATATCTTAAATTTGCATCTGCTCCTACAATAAGTGCTTGATTTTTTATTAAATTTAATCTCTTTTTGGCTCTTTGGCTAAGTTGCATAACTTTAGCACTCTCCTCTAAAGTATAAATAGATTTTACATAAATAGGCATAGAGAAAATTATAGTTTCTTTATAAATATTATGCCCAAAAGGTTGAGGACTATTAGCTAAAAGCTTAGACTCTTTTGGCGTTAGAGGACGCAATGCATTATTAAATGTATAGTGATTAGCACTAAGTTTTAAATTTAGCTTTGGATACAACTTAGCCTCTATAGCCTTTTGATTAACTCTACTTTGCAAAATTGCCAAAATATCACTCTTTGTATGAGCATTTTGTTTTAATTTGTTAAAAAGTGTAGTGAGTGTAGTTGCATTTGCCAAACTTAAACTCAATACAATTAATAAAACTTTCTTCATCTATACCTCCAAGGTTTTTAAAATGGTTTTATAAATATAACTGCATATCTCTTCTATACTATACTCTGTTGCAGAAGGAAAAGATGAGTCAAACTCTTTAGCATCTTCTCTAAGTGGTTTGCTTACTATAAATAGATTTAGTGTGCCAGTTATCATAAAGTGTATAACAATAGAAATATTCTCTCTAAATTCTCCTCTTTTTTGCCCATCTTTTAAAATTGAATCCAAAAGTAAAAAGAGTTGATACATTTTATTCCGCATCTCAAATGGCAAATTCTGCCCATTACTGCTAAGTTCCCTTAAAAGAAGAGGTGGCAAATATGAATATTTAATACAATATTTTGCATATGTTTCTATAAAAATTTTTAAATTATCTTTTGCTCTGCTAGAGTTTTTTATAGCCTCTTTTATAGTGCTATATATATCACTTAAAGTTTTACTCATAACCTCTTCATAAAGCCCTGCTTTGCTTTTATAGTAGTAAAAAATCATAGCTTTATTTATATTACTCTTTTTTGCAATATCATCTAGTGAAGTTTTATGATACCCCTCTTTAGAAAATAGCTCAATTGCATTTTGAATAATCTTTTCTCTACTCTTTTTTGCATCCCTCATAAATTACCTTAACTAACTAGTTGGTTAATTATACAACTATTGCTTTATTATGTCAAGTTATCAAACTAAAATAGTTTAAATATCCAGAACATTTTTAAAATATTTAAAATTAACTCAAGTTATACAATATGAAATAATTTTTTGTATAATATCTAATGGTAAATTATTGGAGTATCTATGGATTATTTAATATTAGCAACAATGGGTTTTATAGCAGCAATAACGCCAGGACCTGATATATTTTATGTAATAAGGCAAGGTTTATGCAAAGGAAAAATCCCAGCATATTGGGCAGTTTTTGGTATTTTAAGTGGAAATATTATCTATCTATTGCTTGTTGCAATAGTTGGCTCTACACTTAGTAAAAACCTATATTTTCAACTAATTATTGGTTTTTTAGGCGCTATTTATCTATTTAAAATTGCATATTTAATATTCAATGACACTCCAAATTTAGATAAAAGCTGCGATAACTTCAAGGGTTTTAAAATATATAAAGAAGCACTACTTTTAAACCTATCTAACCCAAAAGCTATGATATTTTTTGCAGTAGTAATAACCCCCTTTATGGCAAAATCTATATTACTATCTTTAGCTTCACTATTTATAGGCATATCATTAGCATTTTTAATTTCTGCCTTTATTAGCTCTAAAATAGACTTAAAAGAGTCTTTACTAATAGCTATTAATAAAACTGCATCTATACTATTTGTAGGCTTTGCAATTTTACTTCTAAACAGTGCTTACAAAGCTTTTAAAAATCTATTTTTATAATTTTAGGCTCTCTTCAAGTGCCTTTTTTACATTTACACTATCTTCTACTTTTATACTATCTTTTTGCATCTCTAAAATTCCGCTAATCTCTTGTTGCTCCATTTTAATACCTTCTGGCACGGCGCTTGAGTGTAGTTGCACAGCGCACTGCTTATAGTTTGGCTCAAAAGATTTTTCGTCAAACTCTGGCAAGGTAATTGCATTTATAAGCTGCTCTCTAAAGTGAAACGGCACAAAGCAAGTTCCCTCTCGGTTGGTTTGGGTTACTTTTACTATAACATCTTCCACCTTTCCTCTATTTCCACTAATTGTAATTCTATCGCCACTTTTTACCTTTAGCTTTTTTGCATCTGCACTATTTAGCTCTATCCACGCCTCTGGCGCTAAATCTTCTAAAATGCCAATAGTGCCTGTTTTTGTGCGTGTATGAAACTGCTCTACGGTTCTGCCTGTATTTAGTATTAACGGGAATGCCTCGCAAACGCTCTCACTTAATGGCTTCCAATCAAGTGGCAATAATTTTGCTTTGCCATCTTGGGTTGGACATGGCATATCATCGCTATAAAGGCGCTTTGTTCCTTTTGGATTTTGCTTATTGCAAGGCCACTGCATGCCTCCTAACTCTTCAATTAACTCATAGCTCATACCACTATAATCACAAAGCCTTCCATAACTTACTCTTTTAATCTCTTCAAACACATCTCTTGGGCTATTTAACTCTTTAAATAGCATATCATGCACACCAAAATATTTAGAGAACTCTTTTACAATCTCAAAATCACTCTTTGTATCTTTGTAGTTTGGTTTAGCCTTTTTAGCCAAGTTACAGCGACGCTCACTATTGGTATAACACCCCTCTTTTTCACTCCAAGTTGCCGCGCCAAATACTACATCTGCAATCTGCGCAGTATCGCTTAAAAAGCTATCTTGCACCACTAGTAAATCTAGCTTTTTAAGAACTCTTCTTAATCTATTTTGGTCTGGGTAGCTAACAAGTGGATTGGTTGCTACTACCCACAAAGCCTTAATTTCTCCTCTATCAATAGCCTCTATAATTTGTGGATAAGCATATCCTCTTGCAGTTGGTATAAGCTCTTTATCAACGCCAATAATACTAGCAAACTCGGCTCTATCCTTTGCATTTTTAAAATCTCTATATCCAGGAATTGAGCTTGTAAATCCAAACTCTCTTGTTCCCATTGCATTACACTGCCCAGTAATGCTAAATGGCGATGCACCCTCGCGCCCCAAATTACCAGTAATTAAGCTTAAATTATTAATAGAGCTTACAGTATCAGTTCCAATAGAGCTTTGATTTACTCCCATAGTCCAAGCAATTGTAGCACTATTTGCATTTGCATATAGCCTTGCTATCTCATAAAGCGTTTTAACATCAAGCCCTGTAATATTTGCTACCTCTTGAGGCGGATAGTTTGCCATTATATGCTTTTTAAACTCTTTAAAGCCATTTGTTCTTGATTTTATAAAGCCCTCATCTTCCCAGCCTTGCTCTAAAATAATATAGCATAGCCCATTCATTAGCGCCAAATCACTTCTTGGCTTAATTGGCAAGTAAATATCTGCCATCTGAGCAGTTTTGCTCTTTCTTGGATCAACTACAATAATCTTTTTATTTTTGCGATTTTGTTGCAAATGAAGCTTTAAAATTGGGTGATTATCTGCAATATTAGCCCCAACTAACATTACAACATCAGCCTTAGCTAAATCTTCATAACACCCTGTTGGACCATCGCTTCCAAAGCTCTGCTTATAGCCCATAACCGCACTTGCCATACAAAGTGTTGTATTGCCATCATAGTTATTTGTCTGAAGCCCTAATTGAACAAATTTACCCAAAGAGTAAAACTCTTCAGTTAAAAGCTGCCCTGTTGAAATAACAGCCACTGCCCCTTTGCCATATTTTTCTTGAATCTCTTTAAACTTATTGCTAGTTAGTTTAAAAGCTTCATCCCAGCTACTTTGAATTAGTGCGCCATTTTTGCGAATATAAGCCCCTTTAGCTCTGCTAGGCGCATCTACCATCTTATGCTCACTAAGCCCCTTAGGACAAAGCGTTCCAAAATTTACCGGATGCGTTGGATCGCCCTTAGAGTAAACAGCCTTGCCATCTTTAACCCCAACATACATACCACACCCAACACCACAATAGCCACAAGTAGTCCTAACCCATCTATCTGGAGCTTTAGCCTTAGCTACCTTACCAAAAATAGGGTCATCAACTAACTCATACTTCTCCTCTTTTATATCATCACTAAATATTTTGTTTTTTAAATCTTTTAAAAATCTCATTTTATACCTCTAATAGAGTTTTATTAGATTTTATCATAATTTTATACAAAATTTATGCTTATTTGTGGTTAAATTTTAGGCAGTTGTTTATGGTTATACCGACTGATATTATGTATAAATCACCCTTTAAACTGACTGATTTCGTATAAATTTTACAAATTGCTAAATTACTTTAGAATATATGTTTAAAATTGCTCTATTTTTGCTACAATACAAAAATTTCAATTTAAAGGTTTAAATTAATGAGTATAGAGAGTTATTTATCATTTTTAGTTATTGCTATTTTAACAATTACATCTCCTGGACCTGCAATTTTAGTTGCAATTAACAATGGATTAAAGCACAATATGAAAGCAGTTTTTTTCTCAACCATTGGTAATGCTTTGGGGCTTTTAGTTTTGGCAGTTGCCTCAATTTTAGGAGTGAGTATGCTTTTTAAAATTTCGGCTCTTTTTTATACTATTTTTAAAACAATAGGAGCATTTTATCTAATCTACTTAGGTTTAAAACAGATTTTAGGCAGTAATAAAAGCTTAGAGTTAAAAGAAGCTACTATTGCTTCTAAAGATTACTTTAAGCTATTTAAAACTGCCTTTTTAGTAGCAGTTACAAACCCTAAGCCAATTATATTCTTCTCAACTGTAATGCCACTATTTATAAACTATCATGCACCTTCAGCTCCTCAATTTGCTTTACTTATTGCTACATTTATAGTAATTTCAATTAGCTCTTTAAGCACCTATGGCTACATTGCCAATCGCTCAAGCATTTGGTTTAATGATAAAAATAGATTAAAAAACTTCTTTAAATTCTCTGGAGTTACATTTATTTTTATGGGCTTAGCAATGCTTTTTACTCCAAACCAAGCAAGAGCTAAGTAAATTTTGATAAAATTTTCAAAAAAAATAAGGAGAGTGCTATGCAAAGTATTAAATTTACAATATCAACTATAAGTTTTAGCGCTCTTCTACTCTTCTTCCTGCTTGGCTAAGCCAAGCTTTCACACTACTTTTGATTCCTTAAT
>Ga0256828_1001086_pt1 | contig 17399 bp, 16 predicted proteins | sample CV88metaG_FD_185993 | JGI IMG/M metagenome (GOLD analysis project Ga0256828, IMG submission 185993) | Hydrothermal vent microbial communities from East Pacific Rise, Pacific Ocean - CV88 | ecosystem: Environmental > Aquatic > Marine > Hydrothermal vents | place: Pacific Ocean: East Pacific Rise...
ACAGATACTATTATCTCAACAAAGTTGTTCTCAAGATGATATACAACAAGCTCTTTCTATACAAAAAGAGTATGGTGGTTATCTAGGCAATATCCTACTAAATTTGGGGGCTATTACCGAACAAGCCTATGTAGAAGCTGTTTCTAAGCAATATGGATATAGGTTATTAAAAGATTATGAAGAGGATATTAAGACTATTAAATCAAAATATATCTCTTTGGAATATCTTTTTAATTATACTTTATATCCTATTGGAGAAGATATACATACTTTTTCACTAGCTACACATGACCCGATATCTCCTGATGTTTTGGCTACAATAGAAAATCTTTTATCTAAAAGAGTTATAATTTATTTAGCTCTTGAAGAAGAGTTAAGAGATATTATTCAGCTTTATGATGTAGAAGATGAAGTGGATGAAGAAATATTTGAAGATGAAGTTGATAAACTGAAAGAGTTGGCTTCAGAAGCACCTGTTATTAAGTTAGTAAATAATATTTTCGCTAAAGCAACAACACTTGATGTTTCAGATATACATTTTGAGTCTTATAAACATGGTATAAAAGTTCGTTTTCGAATAGATGGTGTTTTAAAAGTTGTAGACACGATACCAAATAAATTGAAACAAGCAGTTATTGCTAGATTGAAATTAATATCAAAGATGAATATTTCTGAAAATAGATTACCACAAGATGGACGAATTAGTATGAAGATATCATCACAAGAGTTAGATATTAGAGCTTCTAGTGTCCCTACAGTTTTTGGAGAGAGTTTTGTTCTTCGTTTACTAGGAAATGAATCTGTAGATTTAACTTTGGACTGTATGGGTTTTCATAGTGATAATATAAATCTTTTAAAACAGATGCTAAAAAAACCCAATGGTATTATTCTTACAACAGGTCCTACAGGAAGTGGTAAAACTTCTACATTGTATTCAGCACTTAATTATATCAATAGTGAATCTATCAAGATTATAACAGTAGAGGATCCTGTTGAATATCAGTTAGATGATATAAGTCAGATTCAAGTTAAATCATCTATAGATTTTACATTTGCTAATGCTTTGCGTTCTATTCTAAGACAAGATCCAGATGTTATTATGATAGGAGAGATACGCGATAGTGAAACAGCACAGATAGCTATACAGTCAGCATTGACAGGTCATTTGGTTCTTTCTACATTACACACTAATTCTGCCATAGGAGCTATATCTAGACTTCTTGATATGGGAATGGAGTATTTTTTACTCAAATCTTCTATAGTTGGATTGATGGCACAAAGATTAGCTAGACGATTGTGTCCATCATGTAAAGAGTCTATATCTTTGAGTGATGAACATAGACGATTGTATGATATAGAAAATTTAAAACATCTTATAGAAGGTGATTTAAATCCTTGTAAAGCAGTTGGATGTAAAGAGTGTAATTATACAGGATATAAAGGGAGACTTCCTATTCTAGAGATAATACCATTTGATGAAAAAATAACATCTAAGCTAGATGAGAATAAAGACTTTAAAGATATCCGTTCTTTAGGATATAGGACACTTCAAGATGATGGTATATTGAAGTTTTTAGAGGGATATATATCATTAGATGAAGTGGTAAGGCTCGCATAATGGCAATAGTTTTTGATTATGAAGCAGTTGTTCCTAGTGGTGAGAAGTTTAAAGGTTCATTTGAAGGAACAAAAGAAGAATTTGAAAAGTTTATTTCTCAAAAAAAGCTTCTTTTAATTTCCGTAAAAGAGAAAAAAGAGAAATTGGATACTTCTAAGTTTACTCAAAATGATTTTTTAGATTTTATAGAAGAGTTATATTATCTTATTAACTCTGGTATGCCTATAGATATGGCACTAAAGATGTTAGCAAAAACTACCAAAAAAGTTTCATATAAAAGACTACTTTCTTCTATACTAAAATATATAAAAAATGGAGAGCAGTTATCTCTTGCTATTAAAAAGGCTCTTGAAAAAGAAAATCTTTTTATAGATTCTCTTTCTATAAGTTTTATATCCACAGCTGAAGAGGTTGGTAATCTACAAAATGGACTTTTACAGCTTTTCGAATATCTCTCTTTTCAAAAGAAAATTCGTTCAGATATAAAACAAGCACTTTCTTATCCACTTTTTTTAGTAGGTATGAGTGTTGTTGTTTCTTTTATCATATTTTTTCTGATTATCCCTAAGTTTTCTACTATATTTTCTCCAGAAGAGTTTGAACAGTTACCATCTTTGTCTTATGCTATACTGTCTATGGGAAAATATCTCAATGCACATATACAAGAGGCACTTGTTATTATAGTATCTGTTGTAGTATCTAGTGTTGTATTGCTCAAAAAGTTCCCTATACCTTGGATGAGCTTTTTTTATAGGACTCCTAAACTGTCATATATTATTATAGATTTACAGTTGACTATCATATATAGTGCTTTGAGTACTATGCTTAGTGGAGGGCTTGAGATAGATAAGGCACTAAGACAACTTCAAAAAGTGAAACTTTTACCAGAGTTGAATGAGTTATTGAAAAATACACTTTTTGAGATAAAAAGAGGTAAAAAGCTTAGTGATGTATTTGCTATGAGTTCTTTGATACCACCTAGTGATATAGCTTTATTAAATGTAGGTGAGAGTAGTGCATCTCTTGATAAGATTTTTAAGTCACTTTCTAAAAGGCATTCTAATGCTTTCAATGAAAATGTCAAAAAGATACTAGCTATACTTGAACCAGCTGTTATAGTGGCATTGGGAGTTTTTATAGCAGTTATTGTGGTATCTATAATGATGGCTGTTATGAGTATGACAGATATAGCAGGATAGAGATAGATGCGAAAAGCATTTACTCTTATAGAGCTTTTGATAGTGCTTGTTATCATGGTACTTGTTATTGGAATTATTGGTCCACAAGGGGCTAAAATGTTGGAGAGGTATAAAAAAAATTTTTTACAAATACAAGAAAAACATCAAATATATCAAACTAAAGTAGATGCTTTTTTACTTTTAAAAGAAGAAAATATTACTATTGAAGATATAAATTATACTATAAATATTAAAGGAGTTATTATTGAAAAAAGCAATGATAACTATTGAAGTTTTAATTTCTATGATAATTTTACTTTTAGTTATAGCTACATCTATAACTATGATAAAGCAATTAAGAATTGTAGAGGAAAAAGAAAAAAAATATGAAAATTTATATTTAATTATGAATAATATATATACATTTTTAGATGATAATATTTGTGATAAAGAATTATTATATAGAGATATTTCTTATGATATACAATGTCATTTAATATATAAAAAAAAATATACTAGATTTAGAAAAACTGATGAAGATGATAATGATATGAATAGAATAAATCTTTTTTTTTATAAAGTAGTTATAAGCTTCAGTATTGGAAATCAAAAAAAAATTTTTTCTTTATATAAAATGATTACAAAGAAGCCAAAATGAAAAAAGCATTTACTCTGATTGAAATGTTAATAGCTATAATATTATTAAGTTTATTAATTGGGTTATCTATATTTTCTTTAAGATTACAGTTTATGACAATTAAAAAAATTCAACTAAATAATATGTCTAAGATTATAAAATTTAATCAATTAAAAACAACTATTGAATCTATGAAATATTATGCTGTACAAGAGTTTGATATTTTAAATAGACCTATTAAATATAAGTGGTATTTTTTCTTTCAAGGAGATGAAGAAAAAATGATTTTTGTAACACAAAATCCTATTTTTATAGAAGAAGATGCATTGGTAAAGTTGGAATGTCTGGAAAATAAATTGATATATACAGAGGAGGCATTGTATGGGAAAATAGATTTTTTAAAACCTAGTTTTCTAAAAAATAGTAGAAAATATATATTATATGATAATTTAAAAACCTGTAATATCAATTATTTTAATACAAAGGGAGATATAAAGAAAAAACTATTCAATGAAATACCATTGATAGTACATATAAATTTAAACCAAGATGATTTTTTTATTCGTATCAGAAATGATTATAATTTAACTATAAAAAAAATTTTTAATAGGATTTATAGATGATATACAAAAAAAAAGCTTTTGCTTTATCTATTGTTTTGTGGATTGTTATGATTCTATTTTTAAGTATAGTATTTATAGCATCAATATCTAAAGATAATCTAAATAATACATATATGCTTAAAGATAAATTAAATTCTCAGATTATACTTAATAATTATTTTGAAGCTTTAAAGTATTATATATTAACATCTACTAATAATGGAAGACTATTAAGTAATAATGAAAATATATTAGAATTACCAAATAGTATTATTGTTGATGGTAGAGATTATAAAATTAATAAGAATATTACTATATCGGTTCAAGATGTTTCTTCCTTAGTATCATATACTAAGTTATATACTTTTTTAGATGTAAAAAAATATCATGAATTATATATTAGTTTAATAGATACAATAAATGATTGGCTAGATATTGATAATATTCAAAAATTGAATGGAGCAGAGAGTAGTTATTATATAAAACATAAATTTGCTTATATTGTGCCTAATGTAAATTTATTACAAAGTATTGATGAATTAAAACTTATAAAAGGAGTAAGAGAACTAGGTATATTATATGGAAAAGATTATAAAAAAGAAGTTACATATAGATATACACATATTAATTTTTTATTAATTGATAAAAAAAGGTTGGCATCATTGTTACACCTTACTTTAACAGAATCTACATATCTAATACAATTAAGGGATAAGAATTATAAACAGTTTATTAACATAATAGAAAAAAATAAATATTTTAATGATAGTTATATGGATTTTAGTTTATCTTATATTTTTAGAATTAAGATTAGAGTGAAATTGGATTCTAATGTACAAAGTAAGTTATCAACAGTTATTTATACTAATAAACAAGAAACAGATAAGATATTAAATATAGATAATTATAAAATTTATTAGTTTTTAATAGTTTTTCAATTATAATGACACATAGCTTTATGTAACGGGGTGGAAATATGTTTAAATATTATAAGAAATATAATATTATTTCTATTGTACCTCTAAATGATACAGTATATTTATATAATAACTACCCATTAAATGTTAAATTATCAAAAGAGATTATTTCTTTTAATTATAAAAATCAGTCACCATTTGTTGATGGACTATTATTTTTTTATAAAGAAAAACAACATTTATACTTATGGTTTGCTCCTAGAAAAGAATATAATACTTTGTTTGTTATACCAGAAGCTTTTATAATATATAGAGTTTTATTAGAACAAGGAAATGCTCTATATTGTATAACTATTTCAGATGAAAAAAAGTTAATTTTATATATTAAAAATGGTATATTACTTGTAGAGTTTATTTTAAGTGATTTAACTCAAGTAGAATTGCTTAAAGAACAATATTCTATTACAGATGTGGTTGATATATCATATTCTGAGTATAAAAAGATAGTTGATATATTTTGGAAAAAGCCTATTTATTTGTTGGAGTTAAAACAATTTATAAATATTAAATTTTCGAAGAGAAATATAATAAATTTTTTTGATAAATATTTATACAAACCCATTATATTTATGATAATATCATATATGGTAATAAATACATATCAAACATATACTATGAAAAATCAAATTCAGTTATTAACAAATTTATATCAAAGTTTTAATTTAAAACATAAAGATTTAAAAGAGGCTATAAAATATCATAATATACAGATAAATAAATTAAATTTATTTTTTAAAGAAGAGTTACAATGTTATAATCCTTTAGAATTATTAATTTCTTTAAATGGAGTAATATTAAAAGAAGAAGATACAAAGATTATATCTATTCAGATTTCAGATTTAAATATTAAGTTAAAAATTGAGACAAGTGAAAATGCTATAAAATATTTTAATCGTTTAAGTTTATTAAAATATATTGATAATATTTCGATATATGATACATATAAGAAAAAAGATAATAAAAATATTTATACATATTCTATTCAATTAAAGGTTCTAAATTGAGTCAACAAAAAATTTTATTTTTATTAATATTATTAGTAATAAATGTAAATTATATTAATTATTTTAAAGAAGATAAAGAAGAATTATTTAAAAGGATGAATTTACTTAATAATAAAATAGAAAAAGAAAAAAAATTAGATAGTATGGATATAAATATATCAGAATTGAATTTAACTGAATTTAACTATTTTTTTGATAAAAATATAACATATTCTAAAAGTATGGGAATATTACAAGAAGTTTTAACTAAAAACGCTAAGGGGCTTTGTGAAATAAATTATATTAAATGGTCTCAAGTTCCATTGTCACATCAATGGTATCAAAAATTAAAATTTAATTTTTCTGTATTGTGTAAACCCAAAGAGCTTTTGTTATTTATAAATAAATTACAAAAATACAAAAAACTTATTTTATTAAAAGATATTATGATTAGAAGAAAATTACAAGATAAGAAGTTGCAGTTAAATACAACAGTAATTGGATTTAGGTTAAGTAATGAAAAAAATTAATAGTTTATTTATCTATATTATAATATTTATCGTAATATATATTTTTGAATATGATTTTCCGAATATAAATACAATATTTGTATCACAAACAACTATTGATAAATTAAATAATACTTGTTTTTTAGATAGAATTAAAGAAAATCATATTCCTAAAGAGTATGATTATATTTTTTTTGATATAAAACATATAAAAAGTAATATAAAAAAAAATCAAAAAGATATTTTTTATAAAAAAGATTATAACCTAATTTGTAGAGATAATGGTGATTGTATAAAATTTATAGCCAAAATTGAAAATAATAATATAGATTATGTTGTATTTAGTTCAAAATTATTTTATAAAAATAAAATGACTTTGTTTAAAAAGCAGGATAGACTATTTAAGTCTTTATTTATAAAAGATATTAATGATACAGAAGTTTTAATTGTTGATGATGATAATATAACAAATCAATTGAAATTTTTTATTTTTGATGTAAATAAAACAAAATATAAACCGAAGGATATTAATGAAACAATTATTTAACATGATAATATTAATCTTTATTGGAGGATGTAGTCAGAATACAGATATATTAAAACCTTCTTTAGATGATTTAAATGATATAAATTATAAAATAAAACAAGATGGTGAACTAGTATTAAAAAAACATTATATATCTAAAAATAAAAAAGAATATCATAGGAAAAGTATAGAAGAAGTTCCTGTTTTTGATAAGCGTTCAGAATCTTTACTTTCATTTAAAGGTAAAAAATATAATAATTCTGATATTTATATTGATGATAAAAGTGTTAAAGTATCAGTTGAAAATATACCTATTAATGAATTTATAGATTTAGTTTTAGGAAATGTTTTAAAATTAAACTATAGTGTTTCATCAAAAGTGAAGAAGATGGTAAAACCGATTTCTTTAAATATGCAAAAACCTCAAAATAGTAAAGATTTCTATAAAGTTTTTAAAGAGCTTTTAATAATGAATGGTATAAAAATTACAAATAAAAAAGGTGTTAGATTTCTTGAAAAGAGTAAAGCGTCTAAAAAAATTATTAATATTAGTGATATATATATTGGTTATGGAAGAAAGATACCTAATTATATAGATGATGATAAAAAAGTTATATTATTTGTTCCATACAATTATATTAGAGGGAATAAGATAGTTCCTATTCTTAAGGAAGCAGGTATAGATAAGCTTAAGTATAGATATACAGTTAAGGATGTTCAGACGGTTATTGGTAAAGCATCTGATGTAAGAAAAGCATTAGAGATTATAAAAATGTTAGATAGACCTACAATAGAAGGGAAAACACCATATCTAATTAATTTAGAGAATATAGAAGTAAAGAAATTTATTGAGCGTTTGAAAAAAATATTTAACTTAAATGGTATAGATACTGTATCAGAACCTTCTTCTAAAGGAATTGTAATGATGCCAATAGAGGAGTTAAATATGTTATATGTTATTTCTCCTAGAAAAAGTTGGATAAAAACAATAATGTATTGGAAGAAAAGATTAGATATTATTTCAGAAGAGGAAGATATTGAACCTAGATTATATATATATCATGTAAAAAATAGAAAGGCTGATGAGTTAGCATTAGCTATTAATAATTTGTTAGAGTTATCTAGACAACGACAAAAACAAACGACTATAAGTAAAAAGTTGAATGTAAAAGAGAAAAATGTTGATATGCAGAATGATAATAGTGTATTATTGGATAGTTTTGAGTATTTACCAAATATTACAGCAGATAATGATACCAATATTTTGATGATGAAATTATTACCTAGCCATTATCGTTCTCTTCTACCTTTTATTAAAGAACTAGATAAATTACCTTTACAAACTTTAGTTGAAGTAACAGTTGCAGAAGTAACTATGACCGATACTTTTTCTTTAGGATTTGAGTATGCTATTCGCAATTATAAACCAGATATTATTAAGCAAAAATTATATATTTCTGGAGGTGGAAAAGGTTTAGGTGTTGTTTTTAAAGGCAACTATATAGATGTAGCAATCAATACTTTAGCTAAAAAACAATTATTAAATATAGTATCTCGACCTAAAATGCTTATTATGAATAATAATACAGGTGCTATTAATGTTGGAACTCAAGTACCTATTGTAACTAGTGAGGTATCATCTTCAGATGTTAGTGCGTCTCCAAATGGGACACCTAGTATCAATCGTAATATTACATATAGAACAACAGGTATCAATTTGGGAGTAACCCCTACTATAAATTCAAATGGTATTTTAACAATGAAAATTAATGTATCTCTTTCTGAAGCACAATTAAATGATACATCAGGTATAGACTCACCATTAATAGTTAATAGAAATTTAAATACAGTTGCCGTAATTAGAAGTGGTGATACAATCCTAATAGGAGGATTGATATCTAAAAATAAGAGTTCAGAACATGGAGGTATTCCTGTATTAAAGGACTTGCCTTATATAGGGGATATGTTTGCTTCTCAAAGTAATAAAATGGCAAAAACAGAATTAATAATGTTGATAAGACCAATTATTATTCAAAGTGCTAGTGAAATGGTTAATATCTCATATAAGTATAAGAAGTTATTAGAATATATGAAAAAAGTTTCTCTATAAAAAGTGAATTAATATTTTTTAAGATAAAAAATGTTAAAATATGTATGGAATTGACTTGGAGAAGTCATTCGCGCGAAATTTTTACTCAAATAAGGAGTCAATATGACAATGAAAAGGATTACATTATCTGTATTAGCAGCAAGTATGCTGTTTGGAACAGATTTAATGGCGGCAAGAGAATCTCAAGAGGGTAATTTAACTATCGTAGGTACTAATGAGCCAGATGGTATCAATGATAAAATCACAATAGCACAGGAACTTATTAGTGCAGCAGAAGCTGGAGCAGATGTACCAGATGTAGATCTTAATAATATGGATACAAATAATGATGGAACAGCTGCTCACATGTTTTTTAAAGTAAAAGCTGATGGTTCTGGAACTGTTTCGGATCCATTATTTAAATATACAATACCTGGTAATGTTGATAATATTGATGATGCTGTGATTGCTGAATATAAAGATGGTAGTTGTAAACATACAGTTGCAAAATTGAGTGATATATCACATAATGATGATGACAATACTACTATTAGCTTTGAAGGTGATGATAACGAAAATGTTTATGATGGTCGTACATATGTAATTGTTGACGATAATGAGTCTTGTAATTTTGTTGATGTTAATACAAGTATTGCTAAATCACTTATAGGTAAAACAGTTGAGGTAAAACTTTACTCTACATCAGGAACAGAAGAAGAAGTAACTCATGCTGAAATTACTCCTTTTGAGGAAAAAGCACAATATTCATTTAAATGTGATTCTCAATTAGATGGTATGATTAATTTTGAAAATTCTTCAAAAAGTTTTGTTGCTACTGGACATGGTATAGATAAACTTTATATTAATAATCCTAATAACGCAATAGATGGTATATCAGATGTTAATTCTGATGCATTTACATTTACAGTTACAAATGATGTAGTTGCAAATGATATTGAGTTTGATTTAGATGGTAATGGTTCAGTTATTAGTTTAGTATCTTCTTCTGCTAAAGATCATGCAGCTATGTTTAATGCGTTAGATAATGATGACTCTGTACTGACAAAAGTTGAAGATGGAAGTGAAGTAGGTAGTTTCTCTAAAGATGTAGTAAATAAAACTATTAGTTTTGAGTTCAATACAACTATCCCTGCAGGAGAAACAAGATATACAGCTAGTTTAACTACAGACCATTCAGCAGCTCTTTTAGATACTACTTGGCATGCAGGTGTTGTATTAGATAATGAAGATAGCTTAACACAAAAACCAAGACCTGCAGGAAATCCTGATGATAGTATGATAGCTGGGCAATGGAAAGATTATGTATATATAGCTCAAATTCCAGGTGCTGAAGATGGTGGTGTTGATAAAATGAAGACTAAATTCTTTATTACAAATAGAAGTTGTAAAGCTGTTGCTCCTGCATTTACAGTGATTAAAGGTGGTGTTTTATATACAGCATCTAATGTACATGTAGATAAAGATACAGAGAAATTTGAAATTGCTGCAAATGCACAAGAAATATTTACATTAAAAGATATTTTAAGTGTAGCTAGAGATAGTAATGGTAACTCTATCCCAGCAGCTAGCGATTCTCAACAAGTAGCAGTTGAAATTACTATTCCAGGTAATGCTGAAGATTTCTATATCTATGCTCAGGTTAAAAATGTTGAATTAGAACAGTTTAAAGATCTTCCTGTATATAGTACAAGTACAAGAACAAACTAATCTAATGAAATAGCTTTATATTTTAAATATAAAGTTTTAGAACTCCATCCTTAATAGAAATTTTTATTAGGATGGAGTTAATATACCAACAATAAGCTTTACTTATATTATATCCATTGGTTTGTATAATCATTGTGTATTAGCTGAGATAATTTTCTTATTTCTTCTTCATATATCTCTTTCAGGTATTCTTTTATTTCTATTGGCATTATTTCTGCTTTTGTTGCATTTACTCTCTGTGTTAAAAAACTTTCTTCATATGTTATATTTTGTATATTTAAAAATGAAAAAATTTTATTTAAAAAATTCTGTGGATTTAACATTATTTCATCATAAAATCCAATATGTATCTGTTCTTTAGGAAATATTTGTAACCAATTATTTATAATCTTAATATAATCACCTCTTAATATTTGTTCTTTTGAATCTATAAAAGTCTTCATTTCTTTTATTGTTATATTTTGTGGTAGTTGTTTAATTCTAATATAAAAAGATATCTGAGACCATGCTCTATCAATTGGATTTCTTAATATTAAAATAAGTTTTATTTTTGGGTTTATATTGTAAATACGCTGAATATCTTGTATATTTAAAAAGCTATATGCAGGAGTAATTTCTCCTGATAGATTTTCTATATTCTCAAATAAGGATTTATACCATGTATCATTATATGTACTTAAAAAATATTTGAGATACCATTTAATTTGATTAATATCATTTAGTTCGATACTTTTCATCAAGTTATATACTAATTTTTTTTTGAATTCTATATCATTTATTTCATAGCTATTAAGTCTGTCTAAACAGTTATCTGTATGTAAAAAACTTGGTGATGGATAGTGTTTATTTCTATCAAAATAGTGTAATTCTTTTATTGGTGGTAACCAAATATCAGGATGTTTTTTGAGCATTTTATATAGCCATGATGTTCCTGCTTTTTGTGCACCTATACCTAAAAAATTTATAGTATTATCCATTTTTATTATCCTTATGTTAAGTTAATCTTTATTATATAGTTTTTTTATAAAAAATATTTTGTATTTACAATTTATCTTAAATTAAGTTTGTGATTAAAAAGAGTTTATACAAAGGAACAAGAATAAATATGATATAATCTTATAAAATCATATAGTATGAGAGAGAAAATGATAACAAAAGAGAGATTAACACATTTAAAACAACTAGAAGCAGAGTCTATACATATACTTAGAGAAGTGGCTGCTGAGTTTAGTAATCCTGTGATGATGTATAGTGTAGGGAAAGATAGTTCTGTTATGCTTCATCTAGCTATGAAGGCATTTGCTCCTGCAAAACCTCCCTTTAAGTTTTTACATGTAGATACTTTGTGGAAATTTCATGAGATGATAGAGTTTAGAGATAACCGTGCTAAAGAGTTAGGATTTGACCTTGTTGTACATACAAATCCTGAAGGTATAGAGATGGGTATCTCACCATTTGAGCATGGAAGTAAAGTTCATACAGATGTTATGAAAACACAAGCTCTTAAACAAGCACTTAATGATGGTGGATATGATGCTGTTATAGGTGGAGCTAGAAGAGATGAAGAAAAATCTCGTGCAAAAGAGAGGATTTTTTCTTTCCGTGATAAACAACACAGATGGGATCCTAAAAATCAAAGACCAGAGTTGTGGAATGTATATAATACAGCTATCCAAAAAGGAGAAAGTGTAAGAGTATTTCCTATCTCTAACTGGACAGAACTAGATGTATGGCAGTATATATATCTTGAAGAGATACCTATACCATCTTTATATTTTGCAAAAGAGAGAGATGTAGTAGAGTATGAAGGGACTAAAATATTGGTTGATGATGATAGAGTACCTGAAGAGTTACGAAAAAATGCTAAAAAAGAGATGGTTAGATTTAGAACACTTGGGTGTTATCCTTTAACAGGGGCTATAAACTCTAGTGCATCTACTTTACCTGAGATTATCAAAGAGATGTTGCTTTCAACTTCAAGTGAGAGAGAAGGACGCCTTATAGATAAAGATCAGATCGGTTCAATGGAAAAGAAAAAAATAGAGGGGTATTTTTAATGGCAACAGAAAATGAAAAGATAGCTTTAGATATAGAAGCTTACTTAAAAGAACATGAAAACAAAGATATGCTTCGCTTTTTGACATGTGGTAGTGTTGATGATGGTAAAAGTACTCTGATAGGGCGTATGTTATATGATAGTAAAATGATTTTTGATGATCAGTTGGCATCGGCTGAAAGTGAGAGTCAAAAGTATGGTACTACGGGAGAGAAAATAGATTTAGCTCTTCTTGTTGATGGACTTCAAAGCGAGAGAGAACAAGGTATCACTATTGATGTAGCATATAGATTTTTTGCAACAGAAAATAGAAAGTTTATCATAGCAGACACTCCAGGTCATGAGCAATACACTCGTAATATGGTAACAGGTGCATCAACTGCTGATGTAGCTATCATACTTATAGATGCTAGAAAAGGCATACTTACTCAAACAAGAAGGCATAGTTTTATCGTTAATCTTTTGGGTATAGAACATGTTATAGTAGCTATCAATAAGATGGATTTGGTTGATTTTAGCCAAGATGTATTTGAAAAGACTAAAGCATTATATGAAGAGTTGGCAGATGAATTGGGTATAAAAAACAGATACTATATACCATTAAGTGCGTTAAATGGAGATAATGTAGTAGATATTAGCTCTCATACTCCATGGTATGATGGTAAAGCTCTTTTGAACTTATTAGATACTATGGATATCTCAAAGGAAGTAAAAGAGGAAAGTTTTAGATTACCTATACAGTATGTAAACAGACCAAACCTTGACTTTAGAGGTTTTTGTGGGACGATAGCATCAGGAAGTGTATCTGTGGGTGATGATATCACTGTTTTACCATCTGGTAAAAGCACAAAAGTCAAAAGTATCATCAATGCAGGAGATATTACTGAAGCACATAGAGACACTACAACACAAGAAGCATATGCTCCTATGGCAGTAACTATAACAACAGAAGATGAGATAGATATATCTCGTGGAGATATGATAGTCCATACTGATGATTTACCAAGAGTATCTAACTCTTTGAAGGTAATGTTGGTTTGGATGGATGAAAAACCTATGGAAGTTAATAAGACTTATGATATTAAAAGAGCGTCATCTGTTGTATCAGGTAGTTTTGAACATATCAATTATAAAGTTGATGTTAATACTTATGAGAGAACACAAGTTGAAGAGTTAGAACTTAATGATATAGCATCTTGTAAGATGTTGCTAAATAGACCAATAGCAGCAGATTCTTATGAGCAAAATAGATATACAGGTAGCTTTATAGTTGTGGATAGGATTACAAACAATACGGTGGGAGCTGGTATGATAGTTGGTGTTACAAAAAGAGATGAGAATAATATATCTTCTACTCCAGCTAAAGAGTATAGTGATGCTGAAATAGCACTAAATCGTTATGTTAGAGAATTTTTCCCAGAATGGGGTTGTAAAGAGATATAAATGTATAAAGAGACAAATAAACGCTCTATTGTCAAAGGTATAACTTGGCGTTTTGTAGCCACATCTACAACGATGGTTATTGTATATGTATTTTTTGGTAATATTGAGTTGGCAATAGCAACTGGATTACTAGAGAGTGTTGCTAAAGTTGGGTTATATTGGGGACATGAAAAAATTTGGCAAAGAGTTAAATGGGGTAGAAAAAAAATAGAACCATTTAACTTATGGTTTACAGGTTTACCTCTTTCTGGTAAGACAACCATAGCTGATAAAGTATATAAAAAACTTGAAAAACTAGATATCCCGATAGAGAGAGTAGATTCTAAGGATATCAGAGAGATGTTTCCAAATGCAGGATATAGTAGAGAGGAGAGAAATAGACATATCAAACGCATAGGACATTTGGTACAAACTTTACAAAAAAATTCTGTCTCTACTGTATGTTCTTTTGTATCTCCATATCACGAAAGTCGTAAGATGATACGAGAGATGGTGAAAAATAATGTTATTATATATATCAAAGCAGATATAGAGAGTTGTAAGACTAGAGATTACAAAGGTGTTTATCAAAAAGCTCTTAATGGAGAGATAGAAAAGTTTACAGGTATTAGTGATATATATGAAGAGCCTAAATATGCTGAGATTGTGATAGATACAGATAGTATAAGTATAGATGAAGCAGTAGATTTGATAGTAAAGTATATAAGGAAACATTATGTCAAATAGTGACAATATCGTATGGCATGAACATAACATAACTAAACAAGATAGGGCATCTTTAAAACAACAAAAGCCTTGTGTTTTATGGTTTACAGGCTTGAGTGGTTCTGGTAAATCTACAGTTGCAAATGCTGTTGAAAGTAAGTTATGGGAACTATCAAAACATACATATCTTTTAGATGGTGACAATATTCGAATGGGACTCAATAAAGGTTTGGGTTTTTGTGAAGAAGATCGTGTAGAAAATATACGACGCATAGGAGAAGTTTCTAAGTTGTTTATAGATGCAGGAGTTATAGTTTTGAGTGCATTTATATCTCCTTTTCAAAAAGATAGAGATAGCGTTCGAGAACTTGTAGAGGATGGAGAATTTATAGAAGTATTTATAGATACTCCATTAGAGATTTGTGAATCAAGAGATCCAAAAGGTTTATACAAAAAAGCAAGAGCAGGAGAGATACCAAATTTTACAGGTATATCTTCTCCGTATGAAGCACCAGTAAATCCAGAGATTCATATAAAAACAGATGAGATGACACTAGAAGAGTGTGCTTTAAAAGTTGTATCATATTTAGAAGATAAAGGATATTTGGATGCTTGATATTGTGGATTTAAACGAGATTGAAAAGATAGCTCTAGAAGCTGGAGAAGCTATCATGGAGATATACAAAAAAGATTTTGATATAGAGTATAAAGATGATAGTTCTCCACTTACAGAGGCCGATTTGATGGCAAATCAAATTATATGTAATACATTAGAAGAAAAATATCCAGATATACCTATAATGTCTGAAGAAAATAAGCAAACAGCATATAGTGTAAGAAAAGATTGGGAGTATTATTGGTGTATTGATCCTATCGATGGTACAAAAGAGTTTATCAAAAAAAATGGTGAATTTACAGTCAATATAGCACTTATATATAATAATACTCCTGTACTAGGAGTGGTTTATGCTCCTGCTATAAATGAGATGTATAAAGCTAAAAAGGGGCGAGGTGCTTATAAAAATAATCAAAGGCTACCTTTGTATCATAATGATAACCCAAAAGAAAAACTTAGTGTAGTAGCTAGTAAATCACATCTATCTACTGAAACACAGCAGTTTATAGATACATTGGATTCTAAGAATATTACACAAGTTAGTAAAGGAAGTTCTTTAAAGCTTTGTATGGTAGCTGAAGGTATAGCTGATATATATCCAAGACTAGCACCTACTATGGAGTGGGATACCGCTGCTGCTGATGCTATCGTTAGAGAAAGTGGTAAGATGACATATCAGTATAACTCGACTGAATCAATGTTGTATAATAAGGAAGATTTGTTAAATCCATGGTTTATAGTCAAATAGTATAGAAAGAGAGTACAAATGTTATATAAAGATAATTATCATCCCACTATATCAAATGATGAACTTTTTAGTGATATTCTAAAGGAGAAAGAAAATATAGGGTATTATGATTTAGTTTTTCAAGATACGACTATGTATAAAGAGTATGCTAAAAGTATTAATCAAAAGTATGTAGTAGTAATTGGTATAGGGGGGAGTACTTTAGGTACATCTGCTATATATACTTTTTTAAAGGATTCTAAAAAGTTAGAAAAAGAGTTGATTTTCTTAGATACTACGGATCCTATAGATATAAAAACTAAAATCTCGAATATAAAGTTAGATGATACTCTTTTTATAGTTATATCTAAATCAGGCACTACGGTAGAGACTATAGCTATCTTCAAGTATCTTCACTCTTTAGTAGAGATATCTAAAGATAATACTCTCATTATAACTGAGAATGATTCAAAACTTAACAGTTTTGCTAAACAACATGCTATAAAAACATTTGAGATACCTAAAAATGTAGGAGGTAGATTTTCTGTTTTTTCTGCTGTTGGATTAGTTCCTTTATCTATCATAGGTATAGATATAGATAAGCTTTTATCAGGTGCTAAGAAGAGATATGAGAAGTTTTTTGCTAAAGATGAATATTTTGCTAGATTGCTAAACAAAGCTCGTTTTTTTGTTGAATATAAGTATCACTTCAATATCAATGTACTTTTTTCTTATAGCTCACGGCTTGAAAATTTTAACAAATGGTATGTTCAGCTATGGGGTGAGTCGTTGGGTAAAGTCGATGTAGATAGTACAGAACAAGGTTTAACTCCTATAGGTTTGATAGGACCAATTGATCAACACTCTTTTTTACAACTGATTATGGAAGGTAGAAAAGATAAAACAGTTACTTTTATAACTATCAAGAATTTTAATAATCAAGTAATGATACCACGATATACTTTAAAATCTTTAGAAGAGTTGGACTATCTTAATGATATAAGC
>Ga0256828_1001087_pt1 | contig 17397 bp, 12 predicted proteins | sample CV88metaG_FD_185993 | JGI IMG/M metagenome (GOLD analysis project Ga0256828, IMG submission 185993) | Hydrothermal vent microbial communities from East Pacific Rise, Pacific Ocean - CV88 | ecosystem: Environmental > Aquatic > Marine > Hydrothermal vents | place: Pacific Ocean: East Pacific Rise...
CATCATATTTTTGCATTTGTTACCTTTTGGTTGGTAGGGGCTACATATACAGGTGGAGTTTTATGTCCACAACCACTTAGTGATATACAGCAAATAGATGCTATAATAGCCATATGAAAAAAGCGTCTGAAATTTTGTCCCATATCAGTAACCAACCTCAATTTAGATATCTCAAAAAACATGAGTGTTTTAGAAAATATCTCCATTTATTACCAAATAAATGGAAACAAGCTATAGCTTTTGTATATATCAAAAACAAAATACTTTTTATAGCAGTAAAACACCCTGTTTTTAAAACAGAGCTTAATTATAATAAAGATTTATTAACATCTTTATTAAGTCAGCTAAAAACTTATGTAGATGGGTGTAAGGAGCTAGATGCTTTGCAAGTAGAAATCTTTGTTACTTATAAACAAGAAGAGAAAGAAAAAGAAGATACTGTCCCTTATTATCATGAGATGGCTACAGGAGAGTTTGAGATAGATACAAACCAAGAAGAGTTAAGAGCAAAATTTCAAGAGATAAAAACTTCTATAGAGAAAAACAGATGATAGAAAAAATCCGTCAACTGCCAAGTAGTGCAGGTGTGTATCAATACTTTGATGAAGATGGTAAGCTACTGTATGTAGGTAAAGCCAAAAATCTCAAAAACAGAGTCAAAAGCTACTGGAGATTTACTCCATCTTTGCACCCAAATCCAAACCTATCTGCTAGGATACTCAAAATGCTTAGTCAAACTACATCTATGGAGTATATAGTAGTAGATAGCAACGAAGATGCACTCATACTTGAAAACTCACTCATAAAACAGCTCAAACCAAAGTATAACATACTTCTAAGAGATGATAAAACATATCCTTATATCTATATAGATGAGTCAGAACCGTTTGCACGCTTTGAGATAACTCGCAAAGTGGTAAAAGGCAAAAACATATCATACTATGGTCCATTTCCAAGTGGTGGTAAAGCTCTGCTAGATAGTATCTATGAGATATATCCACTAGTGCAAAAAAAGTCTTGTCTTAAGGGTAAAAAAGCTTGTCTGTTTTATCAGATCAAAAAGTGTCTAGCTCCATGTGAGGGCAAAGTAAGCCAAGATGAGTATAATCAAATCATCCAAAATGTCAAAGAAGCTATACTCAAAAGAAAAATCCTCACAGACAAACTAGAAGCAAAGATGCTAGAGTATGCATCAGAGCAGAGATTTGAAGAAGCAGCCAAACTTAGAGATAGGATAGTAGCTATCAAAGAGCTTAGTATATCTTCTGATATAGATTTCGCCAAAGATGAAGATATGGATATATTTGCTATCCTTAGTAGTGAACATAGAGGTGTAATTGTACGGATATTTATGCGACATGGCAAAATCATCTCATCTTCACACACATACTTTAGAAATACAGAAGTTTATGATAGCAATGAAGCTTACAAACAGGCACTTTTGGAGTTTTATACCATAGATACACCACATATCACTAAGCAGGTTTTGGTTGCTAATGATTTTGAAGATAGAGATGAGGTAGCTTCTATGTTATCTCAAAGATATAACAAAAAGATAGAGATAACACACCCCAAAAGAGGTTCAAAAGCCAGATTGGTAGAGTTGGCTTTGAAAAATGCCAAAGAGTTACTTAAAAATGATATAAATATAACAAATCCTATTGAAGAGGATATAAAAGAGCTGTTAAATCTTGATGAAGTTCCATACAGAGTTGAGTCTTTTGACAACTCCCATATGCAAGGTGTTGCGACAGTTGGTGGTATGGTAGTTTGGGATGAAGGCAAGTGGGATAAAAACTCATACAGAAGGTATGAGCTTGAAGCCAAAGATGAATATGCCCAGATGAAAGAGATGCTTACTCGTCGTATATTAAACTTTGAAGAGTCATCACCTCCAAATCTATGGATACTTGATGGTGGTATGGCTAATCTAAAACTAGCAAAGTTTTTGCTTAGTGAGTATGGAGTCAATCTAGATGTCATAGCTATAGCCAAAGAGAAGCTTGATGCCAAAACACACCGTGCAAAAGGTGCAGCCAAAGATGTGATATATACAACAGATGGTACTTTGGAGTTAAAGCCAACAGACAAAAGACTTCAGTGGATACAACGCCAAAGAGATGAAGCTCACAGATATGCTATAACTTACCATCAAAACAAAAAACGCAAACAAGATACTCAAATATCTTTACTAAATAAAAAAGGTATAGGAGTAGCAACAGTTTCCAAGTTAATAAACTACTTTGGTTCTTTTGATAAGATACAAAAAGCTAGTTATGATGAGATAAAATCTGTAACAAATAAAAAAATCGCTGATATTTTGAAACAAAATAGTTAAATATAGAAAAATATTAATTATTTTACATAAAAAATAGTACTTTTCATTCTATTTTTAGTTTAATTGTTATAAGGTTTTAATAGCTTTATTCTATATAAAAAGAAAATAGAAAAAAAGGACAAGCTTAATGCGAAGACCAATACCACTAGATGAAGAGTATCTTTTTAGCGATGGTGTGATAGTTAGCTCAACAGATTTGAAAGGGATTATTACTTATGCAAATCGTAAATTTTGTGAGATAGCAGACTATACCAAAAAAGAACTTACGGGGAAAAACCACAATATCATAAGGCATCCAGATATGCCAAAAGCTGCATTTGAAGAGTTGTGGGATACACTAAAACAGGGGAAGTCATGGAATGGTATCGTAAAAAATCTCAGAAAAGATGGTAAGTACTATTGGGTAAGTACACATATAACACCTATAAAAGACAGCGATAAAAATATTATAGGATATACAGCAGCAAGAAGACCAGCTTCTAGAGTAGAGATTGAAGAGGTTATACCTATATACCGAAACATGCTTTTAAAAGAAAATAGTTAATATAAAAGGAGTAATTGTTATGTATTATATTGTTAATGATAAACAACAAGTTATAGCTGCTGATCAAGAATTTTTTGATCTTTTGGGTATTGAAGATATAGTTGATATATATAGTCAAAATATCAAACTGGATTTGGCAGAAGAGCTTTTGAGTATTGAGGCACCATCTATACAGCAAACATATAATGCTAAACAAACTTCTTTGAAATCTATTGTTGGTGATTTATATATAGTTTCACTATCAGATAGTGTAGATAAAGATTTATCAAAAGATGATACCATTCAAGAGTCATTGATTGATGAGAGTGTACCGTTTTTGGCTATAGAAGATGATGATACAGAAGTATCAGATATTACTTTAGATAGTGATGAAGTTTTATCATTAGAAGATAAAGATGAAGATGAATTTATCAATTTTGATTTTGATAAAGAGATTGAAAAGCTAGATTTACAAGAAGATGAAGATATAGAACTAGATGATAATCAAACTTCTGATGATGAATTGTTTGATCTGTTACTTGATACACAAGATAGTGATACGGAATTGGTCTCTTTGGATGTAGAAGATGCAGCACAAGAGATAATAGAAGCAGAAGATAGTGATGTATTGGTTGATTTAAATCAGAGTGATGAGAGCATAGATGATGAAGAAGTATCAACTATCAAGTTGGATGTTGATACATTGAGTGAAACTATAGGTATATCACACGCAGACTATGTAGATTTCTTTAATGAGTATATAGATACTGCATTGATGCTTGAAAATGATATAAAAAGTGCAGATGAAGATAAAAAAATGTCAGCTATAGAGACACTTTCTAATTTATCAAATGTTTTGCATATACCTAAAGTAGATGATATTTTAATGCAACTCAAAGATAATAACAGTGAAGGTGTTATCAAAAAGCTATATGCAACTATAGCAAGATTATCTATAGATGAAGAGAGTGATATAAAACAAGATGAACAAAAAGAGTTGTTTGATCTAAATTTGGATGTAACTCAAGATAATGTAGAAGAAGAGACAACAAAAGAAGTTGTAGAAGAGCCTATACAAGACAAGCCTCTTGAGGAAGAACAAACTACCAATAAACATAAAATTAGTTTGGAAGGTATAGAGCCTATCCATTTTGATTTTAGTATGGAACAAGCAGCAAATGAATTGAGTTTGCCTGTTGATTTGATAGATGAGTTTGTACATGATTTTATAGAACAAGCACATGAAGAGACAGAAAAAATGCTTACTGCTTATGATAATGGTGATTTGGAAACAGTAAATAAAATAGGGCATTTATTGAAAGGTACTTCTAGCAATCTTAGAATTACACCTTTGGCAGATACTTTATATAAAATTCAGTTTTGTGAAAGTCTTGATGAATTGGAACCATTGATTAAAGATTATTGGGGACATTTCTTGGCATTTGAAAAACAGATTAAATTTATAGCAAATTAAAAGGAGATGAAATGACTATAAGAAATAGGTTAAAGCTAATTAGTATTGTACCTATAGTATTGTTGGTAGTAATGGCTAGTTATTTTTTCGTTACATCTTATATCAACTATGAAAAGGCAAATACATTAAAAACTGTATTGAAAAATAATGCTTTATTAAATGCTAGTTTGATAGAAGTTGGTAAAGAAAGAGATTTGAGTGCTTTATATTTAGGAAGCAATAAACAGCTTTTTGCCAAACCTTTACAAGCACAGAGAAAACATACTGATACATCATTAAAAACTATAAAACAAGAGTTGCAAATAAAAAATGAAATGTTGTTTGCACCTATAGTATCTATGATAGAAAAAAATACATTTATAGATACTGCTAAATATCAACAGTTTTTAGATAATTTACCAAGAATAAACAGTTTTAGAAAGATAGCAGATACTGAAAATGATTTTATAAAGTTATATTTTAAAGATTATACAAAACAGATCACAACACCTATCCTATCCAATATAGAACAGTTAAGAAATCTAGCTACTGATACAGATATGTCATTTTTAATATCTGCATTGGTAGATATAGCATATGCAAAAGAAAACAGTAGTTTGGAGAGAGGATTTGTCTCTTACTATATGACTAAAAAAGCTGCTATGTCATTTGATGAGATTGCATTATGGAATGATTTTAAAACAAAAGCAAATGCTTTTGACATAGAACAAATCAGAGATGTTGCATTAAAAAATGAGTTAAAAAAGCTTTTTGAAAATCCGAAGAATAAAGAGTTATTACAAACATTGAGAGAAACATCATCTTCTATCCAAACAGATATTGATAATGGTGAGTATACAGATGATGTATTGGATTGGTTTGCATTGCAAAGTAAAAAAATCTCTCTTTTATCAAAAGCAGAAGTTGTTATAGCTCATAAACTATGGAATATCAATGAAGAGTATCTTGATAGACAGATTGTACTGTTGTCTTTGGCTTCTGTGATATTATTGATAAGTTTGGTGCTTGTTTATCTTGGTTATCGTATGACACTTGATATTACAAGAAATATCCAAGAACTAGAAGATGTCCTTAACAAAGCTATAGATGATATAAAAGAGAGTGAACAGTATATGACATCTGATATTGAGATGATTGAAAATATCGAACTTGATACTCACGAAGGGACAAAAGAAGCTTATCGCTTCTTGGAAAACCTTGTTGATAGAGCAAAAGAGGATAAAGTAACAGCACTTCAGGCAAATGAAGCAAAATCTCTTTTCCTTGCAAATATGTCACATGAGATTAGAACACCACTTAATGGTATCGTTGGATTTACAGAGATACTTAGAAATACAGATTTGACACAAGAACAGCAAGAGTTTTTAAGTATCATTGAAAAAAGTTCAGAAAATCTTTTGAGTATTATCAATAACATTTTGGACCTTTCAAAAATTGAAAGTAATAAAATTGAGATTGAAAATATCGTATTTGATAGTGCAGAAGAGTTTGAGAGTGCAGTTGAGACATATGCTGTAGCTGCTGCTGAAAAAAATATAGATCTAAATTTCTATATGGATCCTACAATTTCTCCTAAGCTTAAAGGGGATCCTACTAAACTAAAAGAGATTTTGATTAATCTGTTGAGTAATGCTATCAAATTTACTAACTATGGTGGAGAGATAACATTAGAGATTAAAAAGATAGATGATGAAAACCAAAACCTTGTTTATTTTGCTGTATCTGATAATGGTATAGGTATGACAAAAGAACAGCAAGAGCATGTATTTGAAGCATTTTCACAAGCTGATATTTCTGTAACAAGAAAATATGGTGGTACAGGTCTTGGTCTTACAATTTCTAGTCAGTTTGTTGAATTGATGGGTGGAAAGTTGGAATTGACAAGTGCAAAAGATAAAGGTACAACATTCTTCTTTACTATACCTTTAGAAGAGATAACTTCAACAGAACCTAACTATGTACATGCATTTAGTAATTTGGTAATTGGAAAGTATGAGAATCAAAATACAAAACTAGATACATACTTATCACAATATTTTGAATATTTTGGACCTGAAGTTAAAAAGTTTAAAACTATATCAGAATTAAAAGAGTTAAATGAAAATAATGTATGTAAAAACTATTGGATTGATATAGATAAAGCAGAAGACAATATCTTAGATGCATTAAATAAAATAGATAGAAACAAATTGATAATTCTTGCAAATGTAACAAGTAAATCAAAGATAGAGTCATTAAATCTAAATCAAGATAATATAATCTACAAACCAATTACTTTAACTAAAATCAAAACAGTTTTAAGTAACAGTACACAAGAGAGTGTAAAAGTTGAAGCTGTTACAGAGAGTGTTGCAACTCAGTTTGATGCGAAAATACTTGTTACAGAAGATAACTTAATCAACCAAAAACTAATCAGTAGAATTTTGCAAGAACATGGTATTAGTGTTGATATAGCAAATAATGGTCTTGAATCATTTGAAAAAAGAAGAAATAACCATAACTATGATTTGATATTTATGGATATCCAAATGCCTGTTATGGATGGAATTGAGGCTACTCATGAGATACTTGATTATGAAGAGGATGAAGAGTTACCACATATTCCTATAGTTGCATTGACAGCAAATGCACTTAAAGGTGATAGAGAAAGATTTATGAATGAAGGTATGGATGAGTATATAACAAAACCTATTGAGACAAGTGAATTGTTATATATACTCAATAAATTCTTATCTCATAAGGCAAAAGCAGAGACTCCTATACAAGAGCAAGTTGAGAAACAATCAGAAGTTGTTGAAGTAGCAAAAGGAAGTTATGAAGAAACTGCTTTGGAAAATGAAACAAAAAGTATATTGATAGCTAAAAAGCTAAAAATAGAATCTAGAGTTTTGAGTAAGGTTATAGATAATCTTGGTTATGATTATAAAGTTTTAGATGACCTATCTCAAATCAAAGATGAGTTAATATCTGGTAAATATGATATTTTATTTACAGATGATACACTTATAGACGATAAATTAAAGGCATCTTTTGGAAATATAGCTATAATTACAGCGGTAAATTCAAAAGAGAATATAGCAGAAATAATTCAAAATCATAGAGGAAAATAGATATGGCACTAAAAGTATTGATAGTTGATGATGATTTTATAAATAGAAAGCTTTTACAAACACTTTTAAAGAAGCATCCTGATGTAACAGATATAGTAGAAGCTGAAAATGGAGCAGATGCTATAGATAAGTTGAAACAAGATACATCGATAAATTTAATTTTATTGGATATTATGATGCCTATTGTTGATGGTATAGAGTTTTTAAAGATTTTTAGAGCAGATATGGTACATGCACATATTCCTGTTATTGTACTTTCGACTGATGATTCTAGAAAAACTGAAGTATTTGACAATGGAGCTAATGATTTCTTAAGAAAGCCTATAAAAGAAGAAGACCTTTTTGCAAAAATGGAGCAATGGTCATAAGATAAAAAAAGGGGAGTTTGACTCCTCCTATTCATTAGTGGTGCAATAAAGAGTACTTTAACACCTCTTTAATGTTTGAGACAGGTTTAACTGTCATAGAATTTAAAACTTCACTTGGTATATCATCCAAATCTCTTTCATAATTTTTACTTGGTATCAAAGCTATTTTTACACCGGCTTTATATGCAGCGATAAGCTTTTCTTTAAGTCCACCTATAGGTAGTACTTTGCCTTGTAGTGTTAACTCTCCTGTCATAGCAACTTTGTTATTTACTTTTTTATCAGACAATATAGAAGCTATCACTGTAGCCATGGCTATACCTGCACTTGGACCATCTTTTGGAGTTGCACCTTCTGGTACGTGTAAGTGTATGTCATATCTTTTGTATACTTCACTTGTATCAAGTTCTACTTTCTCTTCAAACTCTTTTGCAGTATGAGGTATGATAGATTTTTTTATCTCTAACTCTTTTGTATCTATAAGTATTTTTACAACAGAATGAGCTATACGAGCTGATTCTTTCATCACATCACCAAGACTACCTGTAAGCTGCATAACTCCTTTACCTTTGATTTTAACAGCTTCTATAGTTAATACATCTCCTCCAACTGCAGTCCAAGCTAGACCATTGACAACACCAATTTGTGGTGATGGTGCTATTTTGGTAATTTCAAAAACTTTTTTATCAGCAAACTTTTCTATATTTTTTTTGGTTATTTTGACAACTTGTTTGGTTTTGTTTTCTAATAATATCTTTGCACTTTTTCTGCATATAGATGCTATTTTTCGTCTAAGAGTTCTTACACCTGCTTCTCTTGTGTATTCATCTATAAGAAGTTTTAGTGCTTTAGAAGATATGTCAACTTCTCTTTTGTGTAAAGCATGTTTTTTTAACTCTTGAGGTATGAGATAACGGGTAGCTATCTGATATTTTTCATCTGGTGTATAAGAGCTAAGAGGTATAAATTCCATTCTGTCTCTAAGTGGTGCAGGTATACGTCCTACATCATTGGCTGTAGCAATAAAGATAGCTTTACTCAAATCTATATGAAAGTTTAGGTAAAAATCTCTATAGTGACTGTTTTGCTCTGGATCTAGTATTTCAAGTAAAGCAGCAGTTGGATCTCCTCTCATACTTCTACCTACTTTATCTATCTCATCCAATACAATAACAGGATCCATACTTTTTGCTTCTATAAGCCCTTGTACTATCCTTCCTGGCATAGCTCCTAGATATGTTCTTCTATGACCTCTAAGTTCATTGACATCTTCAAGTCCACCTAAAGCTATACGAACTAAAGGACGGTTAAGTGCTTTGGCTATTGAGTTTGCTAATGAGGTTTTTCCAACACCGGGAGGTCCTGCAAAACACAGTATGGCTCCTGCATTTTTATCTAGTTTGACACCTCTTAAAGATGCTAGCTCTTTAACTGAGAAAAACTCTACTATTCTTTCTTTTGGTTTATCTAAAGAGTAGTGGTCTTCATCAAGTTTTTGTGATACTTTTTTGACACTTAAAGTCTCTTTGGTAAAGTCTCCAAAAGGAATCTCTAAAACATATTCAAGATATGTTTGTATCATTGTGGACTCTGAACTCTCAGGGTGCATTCTGGCATATCTGTCTATTTGCTTGGTTATCTCACTATAAGCATCTTCACTTAAATAAGGTTTTAGTTTTTCTATCTTTTCTCTAAAAGATGCAACCTCTTCTTCTCTTTGTGTATCCATTCCAAGCTCTTGTTGTATCTCTTTGAGCTGTTCTTTAAGAAAATATTCTTTATTTGTTTGTTCTATTTTAGAGTGAACTTTGGTTCTTATCTCTTTTTGAACTTTTGCTGATTTGATTTGAGCGGATACAACCTCGATAAGTCCTAAAAGACGCTCTTCTATATTGATCTCTTTATATAGTTTGTATGCTATGGCTTTTTCTAGTTTTAACATAGAAGATATAAGGTCTGCTATCCTGTTTGGATCTTCATTGTCATCGATGGTTTTTAACAGGTCAGCAGGGAAAGAACTATTGATTGATGATAGAGTTTTGATATTTTCTTTTAATATATTCATCAATGCATCTACTTTAAGAGGATTATAGCTTTGCATTTCTACTTGTTCTATCATAGCTTGATTGATGTCACTGTCTAAAACTTCACTTATTCTTCCTTTTGTCAATCCTTGAAAGAGGATTTTGACTCTACCATCAGACATATTTACTTTACGCATTATAGAACCTATAACACCATATGCATATACATCTTGTAAATCTCTACTGCCTTCTTTCCCATCTACAGATGAAGTTATAAAGACCAAAGAGTTGTTTTCCATTGCATAAGTAACAGCATCTATATCTTTTTGATTATTTAAAAAGATAGGGCTGATCATAAATGGATATAAAAACAGCTCGTCTTCTATTATTATAGGCAATACTGTAGGAAATTCTTCATAATCACTAAGTTGCATATATTATTCCTTTAGTCCAAAATTTGATTTATAAAGCTTTTTTTAGGTAGTTTTATATCTTGCATATTTACAATAGAGTCTTTATTTTTATCTCTATAGATTTGTGCTGCTTTTGGTTTGTCTACTCTGTCATATAGTGCAGCTATATTTTCATTTAATAGATATTGACTCATATATAACCTAATCAACATAGAGTCAACAAGTGGTATATATTTGGAGTTGGTATAGTTTTGTTTATACTCTTTTGCCATGATAATGGTATCTTCTATAAGTTTTTGGTCTCTGTTTACATTTTGGATTTTATAAAATGATAACTTCAATCTTAAAAAATCTATATAGGTTTTGGTTTTTAAATCTCCATAATGTTTGTTATACTCTTCTAAGTAAAAATTTGAAAGTAGATATTCTTCATTGTTATAATGTGCATCAGCAAGTATCATCATTGAAGTTCTTAGGTATGGAGATTGAGGATGTTCACTTTTGAGTGAGATATAATAGTTGTCAGCTTTGTCTAGGTTTGTATTTGATACTGTTTTTGCTATTTGTTGGTACCAATAGAAAGATGACTTGTTAAACTCTGTAACATTACTATCTTGATCACATCCTGTAATAGCGATGACTATAACAGATAAAAAAACAAATCGTTTAAAAAACATTTTATATAACCTTTGTGTACTAAATTGATAAATATAATATCTCAAAAATCGTAAAAGATGGCTAAATAAAATCAAACATATAGTATAATTTTGCAATTTATCCAAAAGGAAATTTATGAAACAAGTACCTATCTTAGTGCTAGACTTTGGTTCTCAGTACACTCAACTTATCGCTAGAAAGCTTAGAGAGAGTGGTGTATATACCGAAGTAGTACCATATCGTGAAAAATTAGAAGATATAAAAGCTAGAAAACCACAAGGTATCATCCTCTCTGGTGGTCCTGCATCTGTGTATGCTCCTGATGCATATAAACCTGATGAAGGTATATGGGAACTTGGACTTCCTATACTTGGTATCTGTTATGGTATGCAACTTATCACTCAACACTTTGGTGGTAGCGTAATCCCAGCTGACCATCACGAGTATGGAAAAGCAAAACTTCACATAGAAGATGCTCAAACTCCTATTTTTAAGGATGTAGAACAAGACTCTATAGTGTGGATGAGTCATGGAGATAGAGCTGAGAGATTGCCTGATGGTTTTAAAGTAGTGGGAACTAGTGAAAACTCTCCATATGCTGCTATAGCTAATGAAGAGGCAAATATATACGCATTTCAGTTTCACCCAGAAGTACACCACTCAGTAGAGGGTGTAAAGATGCTCAAAAACTTTGCAAAATACATCTGTGGATGTGAAAGTACTTGGAATATGGGTAGTTTTGCCAAAGAAAAAATAGCTCAAATCCAAAAACAAGTAGGTGATAGAAAAGTACTTTGTGGTGTGAGTGGTGGAGTAGATTCATCTGTAGTTGCTGCTATGTTAAATGAAGCTTTGCCAAAAGAGCAACTTGTATGTGTATTTGTTGATCAAGGGCTACTTAGAAAAGATGAAGCATCTCAAGTGCAAGATATGTTCAAGCTTCTTGATATACCTTTGATTACTATAGATGCCAAAGATGAGTTTATGAATGCACTAGCTGGTGTAACAGACCCAGAACAAAAAAGAAAAATCATTGGAGAGAAGTTTATAGAAGTGTTTGACAAAGAAGCTAGTAAACACACTGATGTAAGTTTCTTGGCTCAAGGTACACTATATACTGATGTTATCGAGTCAGTATCGGTTAAAGGACCATCAAAGACTATCAAATCTCACCACAATGTAGGTGGACTTCCTGAGTGGATGACATTTGAGCTAGTAGAGCCTCTAAGAGAAATCTTCAAAGATGAAGTAAGAAAATTGGGACTTGAACTTGGTCTTCCAAAACATATGATAGGTCGTCATCCATTCCCTGGACCAGGTCTGGCTATCAGAGTGATGGGTGAAGTAAATGAAGAGGCACTAAGACTTCTTAGAGAGAGTGATGCTATCATGCAAGAAGAACTTAGAGCTACAGGTTACTATGACAAAGTATGGCAAGCATTTACAGTATTGCTTAATGTCCAATCAGTTGGAGTGATGGGAGATAATCGTACTTACGATAATACAGTATGTGTTAGGATGGTAGAGTCAGTAGATGGTATGACTGCTACATTTGCTCATATACCTCACGATATACTAGAAAATATAAGTCGTCGTATCATCAATGAGATAGATGGTATCAACCGTGTAGTATATGATATATCTTCAAAACCACCTGCAACTATCGAATGGGAATAAGATCTATACGATAATAAAAAACTTGATATTTATCAAGTTTTTTTATATCTTTTTTTGCGATAATCCACACTTAATTTTTCAGATATTATGATTTATAGTCTTGTCTATTGTAGTTTTTTATATTATAATATAAATCGATAATATCAAAAAAAGGATTTCTTCATGTTTGATATATTTGCATCAAAAAATAAAAAATTGGTTAAAAAATGGAAGCAGGAACATCAAGAGATAGTTGTTGTTGCTACAAAAGTTATAGAAGCTTATAGTACTCATAGATATAATGAGGCAAAAGAGCAACTTAAAGTACTAAACAATATAGCAGTATCTCATATAATGGATGAGGATATACAGTTTTTTAAACTTTTGAGAGATAAAAGTAAAAATGATCCTCGTATTGAAAAGATGGTAAATGATTTTACTGCCAGTTTTAAGGGTACGAAGTTGACTTTGATGAATTTTTTGTATAAATATACAAAAGAAGATGTTGAATTGGATGATGAGTTTTTTGAGACGTTTAATCAAATTGTTGAAGTAGTAGCTAAGCGTATAGAGTTTGAAGAAAATAATTTATATCAAGAACTGCAAAAAAGATAGTTTAGTCTTATTGACTCAATTTTCTTTCCAAAAAACTTGAAATATTTGTTAAAATCTACTATAATTCCAAAAAATTACATATAGGAGAGTTATAGTATGGCAAAACAACAATTTCAAACAGAGATAGGTCAGTTGCTAAAACTGATGACTCATTCACTATACTCAAACAAAGAGATATTTATCAGAGAGCTTATCTCAAATGCAAGTGATGCTATAGATAAGTTTAACTATCTTTCACTTACTGATGATAAGTTCAAAAGTGAAGATTGGAGTGGTAAGATCACTATCAAACTAGATAAAGATGACAGTTCACTTAGTATCATAGACAATGGTATTGGTATGAATGAAAGCGATATGATAGAGCATTTAGGAACTATCGCAAAGTCTGGTACAAAAGCTTTTATGGAGCAGTTAAGTGGTGATGCCAAAAAAGACAGTAACCTTATAGGTCAGTTTGGTGTTGGTTTCTACTCAGTATTTATGGTAGCAAGTCAAGTAGATGTTATCTCTAAAAAAGCTGGAGAAGATCAAGCTTATATGTTCTCTACAGATGGACAAGGTGAGTTTGAGACAAAACCAGTCACCAAAGAGAGCCACGGTACAGTTATATACATCAAACTAAAAGATGATGAAAAAGAGTTTTTAGATAAGTGGAGAGTAGAAGAGGTAGTTAAAAAGTACTCAAACCACATAGCTTATCCTATCATGCTAACATATGAAGATGTAGAGTATGAGGGAGAGGGTGAAGATAAAGTAGAGAAAAAAGTAACTAAAAGTGAACAGGTAAATGCTGCTACTGCTTTGTGGACACTTCCAAAAAGTGAGCTTAAAAAAGAGGATTATGTAGAGTTTTATAAAACTATATCTCACGATAGTGAAGAACCACTTACTTATTTGCACAACAAAGTAGAGGGAGCAAACGAGTTTACAACACTTTTCTATATCCCTAAAAAAGCACCGTTTGATCTCTATAGAGCTGACTACCAGCCGGGTGTGAAGCTGTATGTCAAAAGAGTATTTATCACAGATGAAGACAAAGATTTGCTACCTCCATATCTAAGATTTGTTAGAGGTATCATAGATAGTGAAGATTTACCACTAAATGTAAGTCGTGAGTTGCTACAAGAAAACAGAATCCTAGCAAATATCAAACAAAACTCAGTTAAGAAGATACTAACAGCTATCAAAAAACTAGAAGGTGAAGATGCTGAGATTTTCACACAAGAGTATAACCGTGTGATAAAAGAGGGAATTTACAGTGACTATACAAACAAAGAGACACTTTTAGATATAGTTAAGTACAAAAGCTCTTTAGTTGATGGTATGGTAAGTTTGGCTGATTATATCTCTAGAGGAGACAGTGAGAAAAAAGAGATATATTACATTATAGGTAAAGATGAAAAAACTCTTAGAAATTCACCACTTCTTGAAGCTTACAAAAAAGCAAATATAGAAGTGCTTATCATGGATGATGAAGAGGTAGATAGCATAGTAACACCTATGATAGGAGCTTATAAAGAGTGGAGTTTTAAAGACATCACTACTATAGAAGCTCCTGAGAGTAAGAGCCAAGAAGAGAAAGAAGAGATAGAAAAAGAGTACAAAGAGCTAACATCTAAGATAAAAGATGTACTAGGAGATGAAGTCAAAGAGGTCAAAATCTCTACAAGATTGACCCAAAGTCCATCATGCGTTATCAAAGATAGTTCAGACCCTATGGCAAGTATGGCTGCTATGTTTGCACAGATGGGACAAGAAGCACCAGAGATTCCGTTGATACTAGAGATCAATCCAGATAGTGATATGATCAAAAAACTAGATAAGCTAGATGATGAAAAATTGTTTGAAGATGTAGCTTGGGTACTGTTAGATAGTGCAAAACTCTCAGAAGGACTAGAGCCAAAAGATAGTGCATCATTTGCCAAAAGAGTTGCATCTTTAGCTGCAAAAGCGTTATGATTTTTACCAGCTTTAGCTGGTAAAAAAGTTTTGAGTTTTGAGTTTTGAGGTTCGAGAGTTGAGTTATAAAATAGCTTTCAGCTTTTTTTGTGCTATAATCACAAAAAACTTTTAAGGCTTTATATGCAAATGTCTCCACAAAAAAGAGCTACAGTTGTATCAACGACTGTAGCTACTTTCCTGTTAATTATCAAACTTTTTATTGGAGTAGCTAGTGGCTCAGTAGCAGTACTGGCTTCAGCTATAGATTCACTGCTTGATATGGGTATATCTATATTTAACTTTTTTGCTATCAAAAAATCAGAAGAGAGTGCAGATGAGTTTTATCAGTATGGTAAAGGCAAAGTTCAAGCTATAGCCGGAGTGATAGAAGGTACAGTCATCACTCTCTCAGGTGCTTTTATCATCTATGAAGCTATCAAAAAGATGCTATATCATAAACCTACAGCTTTGCTTTTTCCTTCCATTGTAGCGATGCTTATCTCTATATCAGTGACATACTTTTTGGTACAGTATCTTCTAAAGATAGCCAAACAAACAGACAACATAGTCATCAAAGCAGATGCACTTCACTACAAAACAGACCTTTGGAGTAATGGTGCAGTACTTCTCTCACTGGTACTTGTGTATCTTAGTGGTTGGGATATGATAGATGCTATCTTTGGTTTGGGTATAGGTGTATATATCATCTACTCAGCATATGAGATTATCGTTGAGGGTGTAGAGACTTTGCTAGATAAAGCGTTGGATAAAGAGATATTAGAGAGTATAGATAGTATCATCACATCACACAAAGAGGTTACTAGCTATCACTGGCTTAAAACCAGAAGTGATGGGGTGTTTAACTTTGTAGAGTTTCATCTAGTACTTCAACCAAATATGATACTGCTTGAAGCTCACCGAATAGCTGAAGAGATAGAAGATGAGATTATGAAGCTAGATACCAATCGTAAATGGGTCATTACTCCACACTTTGATCCATACGATGATGAAGATATGAACAATGCTTTACTTCATGGTAAGACTCTGATGGAGTTGGAAAAGAATAAGTTTTAAGTTTTAAGAGGGTAGAGAGTAGAAAGTAGAGGGTAGATTTTGAGATTGAGAATGGAGAATTTAGGATATGAGACTTTTTAGTAGGTAGTAGTGAATAGGTAGTAAGTAGTAGTTGTAGATGTGAGATTTTTCTAAATCACTACTACTTCTTACTTACTACCTAAAAAGCTTTATGCTTTTGGCTTTCAGCTTTTAGCTACCAGCAAAGCTGGTAAAAGGCTCTATGCTCTAAGCTTCCAGCTCTTGGCTATCAGAGACTAAAGTCTCTGTTCCAAAAGCTTTCAGCTTTATGCTTTTGGCTTTCAGCTGATAAACTTTTACTCTCTACCTTCTAAATCCTATTTTATGCTATAATACCAAAAACCAAAAACGGAAGAAGATATGCAGAAACTACCAATAGGCATACAAACCTTTAGCAAGATAAGAGAGGGTGATTATATCTATATAGATAAAACAGCTCTAGCCTTAGATGTTATACAAAATTACCAATACACCTTCCTATCCCGTCCTCGTCGTTTTGGTAAAAGCCTCTTTTTAGATACCTTGCATAATATCTTTGAAGGAAAAAAAGAATTTTTTGAAGGTTTAGCTATATATGATAAATGGAACTTTGATGATACCTATCCAGTTATAAAGATAAGCTGGGGAGGGGATTTTAAAACATTAGAAAATACACATAAAACAGCTATTGATATACTTCAAATAAACCAAGAAAGATTAGATATAGATTGCAACTTAAATGATACTCCATCAGGATGTTTTAGAAAACTTATAAGAGAAGCTTACAACAAATACCAAAAACCAGTAGTCATCCTCATAGATGAGTACGATAAACCAATACTAGATAACCTAGAAGATCCAAAAAGAGCATTGGAAAACAGAGACTTTCTAAGAAGCTTTTATGTGATGATGAAAGAAAATGATGCTTATATAAAGTTTGCATTTTTAACAGGTATCAGTAAATTTAGTAAAGCCAATATCTTTAGTGGATTAAACAATATAGAAGATATAAGCCTAACTCCAAAGTATGCAACTATATGTGGATATACACAAAATGATTTAGAGACAAGCTTTTTGCCATATCTAAAAGATGTAGATATGGATAGAGTCAAAGAGTGGTACAATGGATATAACTTCTTAGGAGATAGAGTATATAACCCTTTTGATATACTAAAGTTTATCAAAAATGACTTTATGTTCAAAA
>Ga0256828_1001088_pt1 | contig 17387 bp, 16 predicted proteins | sample CV88metaG_FD_185993 | JGI IMG/M metagenome (GOLD analysis project Ga0256828, IMG submission 185993) | Hydrothermal vent microbial communities from East Pacific Rise, Pacific Ocean - CV88 | ecosystem: Environmental > Aquatic > Marine > Hydrothermal vents | place: Pacific Ocean: East Pacific Rise...
TAGTCGAGGAGATATGACCAATAGGGAAAATACGAAACCCATCAGGTGCGTGGGTCTCTACTCCTATCTCTTTGAAAAACTCCTGTAGAGCTTTGGAGTCAAACTGCTCTAGTGCTGTGGTCATAAATCTTCCCTCTCGCCCGAAACTTGCCATAAACTCTTCGTTTGATAGAGTATTGCTTAGATTACATCGTCCTCCACCCGTTGCTTTTAGTTTTGCTCCTATTTTGGGAAGTTTTTCTAGTAGAGTAACCTCTACTCCTTGTCTTGAGGCTATAATGGAAGCCATCATTCCACTAGCACCTGCTCCTATTACAATGACTTTTGAACAGCTACTCATTAAACTACAATCCAACCGACTATAAGATATAGAATAGATGCTAGAGTCGCACCTATAAGAGCATAGGGCATCTGTGTACGAACGTGTTCTATGTGGTCACACCCACTAGCCATTGAGGAGATAATGGTGGTATCTGAGATAGGCGATACATGGTCTCCAAAGATTCCACCCGAGACCACTGCTCCTATCATAAGTGGGATTGGGATATGAAATGAGGCAGATAGAGCCAAAGCGATAGGCATCATAATAGAGAATGTTCCCCAGCTTGTACCTGTGGAGAATGAGGTTAAAGAGGCTACTAAAAAGATTAAAAATGGTAGTAGAAAAGGTTGGATATTCCCCTGCATAATAGATGCTAAATATTTAGCAGTTCCTAGCTCTTTGATTACATCTCCAATTAGAAAGGCTAGTAGCAAAATAAGTACTATAGGTATCATGTCTGATATACCCTCATAGAGAGAATCAAAATACTCTTTGTGCTTTAGATGTCCACCGATAATATAGTAGAGATAGATAAAGAGTAGACTACTAATAACAGCATAAAATACAGAGGTAGAGCCTGAACCTTTTAGAATATCTCCATCACCTGTGTAGTAGAGAGCTATAGGGACTGTGACTATAAGCACGATTAGAGGGAGTATCATTAGAAGAGGTGATTTATGCTTTGTTGAGTTATTATACTCTCTTGTCTCTATTGGATGAGGTTTAGAGTTACGCATAGGACCAATATTGATATCAAAAAGAATTACTAAAAGGACAAAAACAACTATTATAAGAGAGTAGAAATTAAAGGCTATTGACTCTACTAAAAGAGGTAGAGCTTCTCCTGTAATAACATTGGTATCTATAGCAGTTGCTACAAGTCCTAAAAGCAAAGCACCCCAAGCATTAAATGGTATCAGTGAGCAGATAGGGGCAGAGGTGGAGTCACAGACAAAGGCTAGTTTTGCTCTGCTTACACCATTTTTATCACATAGAGGTCTAGCTACTGTACCTGCCACTAGGGAGGTGATGGAGGATTCTATAAAGATGACAACACCTAAAAAGTATGCCAAGAGCAATGCTCCTTTTGGGGAATCAATTTTTTTCTGTTTCTCTGATAGATAGTTTATAAATCCATCAACACCACCAGAGTTTGAGATAAGCTTAATAATAGCTCCAACTAAAAGAGCAAAAAGTACTGTTTTTGTAATCCAACTTTCTGCAAATAGTCCTACAAATCCATCAAGTAGAGCAATAACTGCCTCAAATGGATTAAAATGATGAACTACTAACTCTCCTAAAAAGATACCTGATATTAAAGAGACTACGACATCTTTTGTTATAATTGCCATAACGATGATGAAGAGTGGGATAAGGATAGAGATTATGCCTATATTTTCCATGATTTTTCCTCGTAAATAAATAAAGATAGGATTATATCACATTATGAAAAAAAGAGTAACAACAGTAACTTTGGCATTGGCTCTACTTACAGCTTGTCAAGCTACTCCACTAGTAAAAACGGATAAAACAGAGATAGTAGAAGAGCAAAGGGAGATGATTGTTATCCCAAAAGAGACAAAACAGCTTTTAAAGGTAGTTACTAAAGGTTGGAATGATAGAGAGGGAGTGTTGCAAAGGTTTGAGCGTAATGATAGTAGTTGGAAAAAAGTTGGTAAACCTATCTCTATTATTTTAGGTAGAAATGGTCTTGGGTGGGGTATTGGTCTGCATACTATACCAAAGGATGCAAAATATATTAAAAAAGAGGGAGATGGTAAAGCACCTGCTGGTCTTTTTCATTTGGGAAATGCTTTTGGCTATAGTAGTTTTAAGATAGATTTTCCATATGAGGTATATAAACGAAGTGACCACTGTGTAGATGACAGTAATTCAATCTACTATAATAGAGTTATAGATAGTACCAAGGTGGTAAAAGATTATAATAGTTTTGAGCATATGAAGCTAAAGAATAAGTTATATAAGTATGGAATTATAGTAAATCATAATTCAGAGCAGGTAAAAATGGCAGGTTCATGTATTTTTATGCATATAAGAAGTGGTAATGGTAAAGGAACGGCTGGTTGTACAGCTATGGGTGAAAATAAAATTGTAGAGGTTTTAAAATGGTTAAAAGAGGATAAACAACCTTTGCTACTTCAACTCCCTCGTATTGAAATAGCAAAAAAAATCGATGATGATAGCTTATTATAGCTGTTAACAAAATCTTTTTGTTTATTTAAGTGATTTTATTCATAAAGAAAAAAAACTTAATGTTTTTTGTTTGTAATAATTCTTTTTTGTTTATTAATGATAAAAAAGAATATCTTATTGTTGATTTAGCCCAATTTTTTCTAAGAATGGTGTAATATCTAATGATTTTTCAGAAAATTTGTCAATAAGTGTGTCTAAATACCCATTTTCAGGTATCCATTCATTTAAATGTTGTAGTCCAAAATCTTTTTCTGATTTAGTTAATCCATTATAATTAGGAAGTTCCTTTTCAATTAGCTCAATTGTGTTGGTCATGGCAATCCTTTTCTTGTAGTTTTTTGAGTTTATATTCATAATTCTAGCAAACTAGATATTTAAATCTAATAAAAAACCTTATTAATTTTATAATTTAAACAAATTCAAATAAAAATACACAAAATTAAAATTAAAAATTAATTTTACTTTTATAAAACAAAACAGCTATATTATCCTTTCTATAGTATGGTATAATTTCAGCTTCAATTTATAATTTAAGAGGATGTAGGGATGGAAGTTATTTTAATATTAGTTGGTATATCAGTAGGGACACTGTCGGGATTTTTTGGTATTGGTGGGGGAATGATATTAGTTCCTACGTTAATGCTATTGGGTATTGATATCAAAAGTGCTATTGGTATATCTATTGTACAGATGGTATTCTCATCCCTTTATGGTTCATATCTTAATTATAAAAAAGGCTCATTGGTATTAGGTGAGGGAGTTTGGGTTGGTGTTGGAGGATTTTTTGGAGGTTTTATTGGTGCATACGCCTCCACTTTAGTCTCTCCCTTTATTTTAGAGTATCTATTTATGTTTTTGCTGATATTTGCACTATATAGACTATTTTCTGCTAAAGCCAAAGATGATTCAGAGGTAAAGAGTTTAGATTCAAAGGTACTTTTTGCAGTTGGTGCAGTTATTGGTATCTTTGCTATTAGTTTAGGTGTTGGTGGCTCAATCCTACTTACTCCTATCTTAGCAGGATTTTTACACTATCCAATCAAAAAAGCAGTTAGTGCTGGTCTATTTTTTGTAGCGTTCTCCTCTGTTGCAGGTCTAATCTCTCATCTAAGTGTTGGACATATTGATTTAGAAAAGGGATTATATGTAGCTGTAGCCTCTTTGGGTGGTGTATTTATAGGTGTTTGGCTAAAAGACCATGTCTCCTCATCAAATCATAAGCGTTACCTGCTTATTATGTATCTGGTAGCACTCTTAATTTTAATAAAAAAAATGTTTATAGGATAATAATATAGTATGAAAAATCAAAAAATTGAGGTCTTTGGGGCTAAAGAGAATAATTTAAAAAATATTGATATAAAAATTCCCAAAAATCAGTTGGTTGTTATTACAGGAATTAGTGGAAGTGGAAAGTCAACTTTGGCATTCTCTACACTATATGCAGAGGGGCAGAGGAGATATATAGAATCTCTCTCTTCATATGCAAGACAGTTTTTGGGTCGTGTGGGAAAACCAGATGTAGATAAGATAGAGGGTTTAACTCCTGCTATCGCTATTGACCAAAAAACTACATCAAAAAATCCACGCTCTACAGTTGGAACTATTACGGAAATTTATGACTATCTGCGTTTACTTTTTGCAAGAGTAGGAAGACAGCACTGTCATCAGTGTGATAAGCCCATCTCTTCGATGGCTGCTTCAGATATTATAGAGGAGGTTCTAAAGCTTCCTGATGGTGTAAAACTAGTAATCACTGCCCCTTTGGTCAAAGAGAAAAAAGGTACATTTGCTGATATGCTAGAGTCTCTTCGTCATAAGGGTTATGTGAGAGCTATGATAGATGGTGTGATGGTACGTCTTGATGAGGAGATTGAGCTATCTAAGACCAAAAAACATACAATAAAAGTGGTGATTGATAGAGTTGTGATAAAAGAGGAGAGTAGAGATAGAATAGGGCAGGATGTAGAGAAAGCATTAAAAGAGTCCTATGGAGAGGTTGAACTTGAAATATTGAATCATGAGGAGTTTAATCTTGATAGAAAAGATATTCACTACTCCGAGCATCTCGCCTGTTTTGATTGTAAACTCTCGTTTGAACCACTAGAGCCTGTATCTTTCTCTTTTAACTCTCCAAAAGGTGCTTGTCCTATCTGTGATGGGTTAGGAATTAGATATGTTATTGATTTGAAAAAAGTTATAGACTCTGCTCTTAGTATCGACAGTGGTGCTGTGAGAATTATGTATGGGTTTAACAAGAGCTACTATACAAAGTTTCTAAATGCTTACTGTGAGCAGAATGATATCCCTACAGATGTACCTTATGGTGAGTTAGAGTCATATCAACAAAAGGCTATACTCTATGGAGGTGGTAATGAGGTTCATTTTATATGGAAGCGTCATAAGCTTAAACGTGAGTGGATGGGGGTTGTGAAGTTTGCTCATGATATGTTTAAAGAGGAGAAAGATTTATCGGAGTATATGACTGAAAAGGTTTGTGATAGATGTAATGGTCATCGTCTTCGACCACGCTCCTTGGCAGTCAAAATAGAGGGTAAAAATATTGCTGATATTATAGATATGTCCATAGAGAACTCATATGAGTATTTTGCAGATAGAGATAACTTTTCTCATTTTAGTAAACAGCAGATGCTTATTGCTGATTCTGTATTAAAAGAGATTTATGAGCGTCTATTTTTCCTCTATGATGTGGGGTTAACCTACTTAACATTAGGACGTGATGCAAGGACTATCTCAGGTGGAGAGGCTCAACGTATAAGGATTGCTTCACAGATAGGTTCAGGGCTTACAGGTGTGATGTATGTACTAGATGAACCAAGTATTGGGCTTCATGAAAGAGATACTATGAAGCTTATCCGAACTCTTCGCTCACTTCAAGAGAAAGGAAACTCTGTCATTGTAGTAGAGCATGATAGAGAGACTATTATGTCTGCTGATTATGTGATAGATATAGGTCCAGGGGCAGGAAAGTATGGTGGAGAGGTTGTTTTTGCAGGGACAGGAAAAAAGATGAAAAGAGCCAAAACACTAACAGCTCAATATCTTTTTGGAGAAAAAGATATTGTCTACTCTCATGATAAACCTCAAGAGGAGTGGATAGAGATAAACAATGTAACTGTTAATAATATAGAGAAAGTATCAGCCAAAATTCCACTTAAAAACTTTGTCTGTGTCACAGGAGTAAGTGGAAGTGGTAAAAGCTCACTAATTTTACAAACTCTACTACCTGTAGCAAGAGAGCTACTAAATCATGCACGAAAAGTCAATAAAGTAGAAGGTGTAGAGATTATAGGCTTAGATAAAGTTGACAAGGTTATCTCTTTAGACCAAAGCCCAATAGGAAGAACCCCAAGAAGTAATCCTGCAACATATACGGGTGTAATGGATGAGATAAGAAAGCTATTTTCCAAGACAAAAGAGGCAGAGCTTAGAGGATATAAAATAGGTCGTTTTTCATTTAATGTTAAAGGTGGTAGATGTGAGACCTGTACAGGTGATGGACAGATAAAGATAGAGATGCACTTTTTACCTGATGTATTAGTAACGTGTGATGCTTGTAGTGGTACACGATATAATGCTCAAACATTAGAGGTTATGTATCGAGGTAAGTCTATTGCGGATGTTTTGGCTATGTCTGTATCTGAAGCTATGGATTTTTTCAAAGCGATACCCTCTATTGCTATAAAATTAAAAACTCTTATAGATGTTGGTCTTGATTATATTACTTTAGGACAGAATGCTACAACCTTATCAGGTGGAGAGGCTCAACGGATAAAACTAAGTAAAGAGTTAAGCCGAAAAGATACAGGAAAGACACTATATATATTAGATGAACCTACCACAGGGTTACACTTTGCTGATGTAGATAGGCTTACAGGTGTACTTCATCATTTGGTTGATTTGGGAAATTCAGTTGTGGTAATTGAGCATAACTTAGATATGATAAAAAATGCAGATTATGTGATAGATATGGGTCCAGAGGGTGGAAACAAAGGTGGATTGATTATCGCTACAGGTACACCCGAAGAGATTGCAGAGAATCATGAGAAAACAGGCTCTTATACAGGAAAATATCTAGTTGAAGAGTTAAAAGGTTATGGGGATTAATAGATATGACGAATTTAAAATTCGTCATAAGTTTACTCGTTTCTAAGAACTGTTAATGGGTCTGTAGATGATGCTTTTTTTGCAGGATATATAGATGATATTAGTATGATACTAAATGTTCCTATTATAATAGAGAAAAAATCAGTAGCAGTTAAATTTATTGGTAGTTTGGAGAATCCATAAACGTCCTCTGCTAGTGAGATGATAGGAAATGTGGTAAGTACCCACATACTAATAAATCCTAGAACTACACCTGCTATAATTCCAGATACACCAACAATTGTTCCTAGTTTAAAAAATATCTCTTTTATCTCTTGGCTTGTTGCTCCAAGTGTTCTCATTAGTGCAATCTCTGAACGTCTACTCATTACAGTCATAAGTAGAGAGGAGATAATATTAAGGGATGCGACCAAAATAATAAGAAGTAGAACTAAAAACAGAGATTTCTTCTCCATCTCCATTGCTGCAAAAAAGCTGACATTTTGCTCCCACCAACCCTCTACTATAACCCCTTTTTTTAGATTATTTTTAGTTAGAAATGCCTCAATACGCATTTTGTCATTTTTCTCATCTGTTGAGAATACGTGTATCCCATCATAGATACCAATTTTACGCTTTAAGACTTTTTGAAATGCTTGGTGAGTAGTGTACATAATGGCTTTATCATAGGAGTTTAGTCCAGAGTGAAATGTACCATCAATGGTGAAACGTTTCTGTAAGGGCATACTTCCAAACCCTATTGCTTGTTGTTCTGAAAAGTATAGTGTTAATTTTTGACCTTTTTGTACACCCATCTCTTTTGTTAATACTGAACCTGTAATAACCTTATATTTACTCTGTATATTTTTAGAATTTTTTAAGGCTTTTTTAAAGACATCATTAATAATGGCCTCTTGGTTAAAATTGATACCATATAGTATAGAGCCATTTACATTTGAGCCACTTTTACTTATAACTTGTGTAGTGTAGTATGGGCTAAGATGAATATGTGGAAACTCTTTTTGTAATCTATCTACTAATTCTTGATTTGTACTGTTATAGGTAGTTGGTATAATAGTAAGTGGGTAATTCATAACAAAGAGGCGTTTTTTGAACTCCTCTTGTGTTCCATGCATAATTCCCATTGCTAACATAAGAACCATAACTCCAACAGCAATACCTAAAAAAGCCAAGAGAGAAGAGAGAAAGATAAAAGGATTATCTTTGTCATACTTTAGATAATGTTTTATTATCTTATTAATAAAGGCTTTGTTAGTAGGAGTAGCCATTAAGCCAAAACTCCTTTTTTAGGACCACTCTTTCCACAACACTCTTTATATTTTTTACCAGAACCACAAGGACAAGGCTCATTTCGTTTTGGTTTTTTTTCACTTCTAATTGGTTTTCTAGCAGGAGCTTCTCCCTCTTCAAAATCAGCCTCAACCATCTCATCTTCATTGGTGGTAGCTGCTTCTAGCTCTCTCTCCAACTCATCACGAATAGCATCCATACGTCTCTGCTCTTCTTCTGGGTCTTGGAAATTAAATTGTACCATCTGTAGCACTTCAATCGCTTCATGTTTAATATTTTCAATCAGTTGCATAAACAGATTATAACTATCTTTTTTGTACTCTGTAAGTGGGTCTTTTTGGTTATATCCTCTAAGTCCAATTCCTGTTTTGAGTACATCCATCTCATATAGATGGTCTCTCCATTTTGGGTCTAGTACTTGTAGATATAGTACACGTTGTACTTCACTTCTCTGCTCATCTGTAAGTGGAGACATCTTCTCTTCGTAGCTTTGGGTTAATATATCTAAGAGTATCTCATGAATTTCACTATAATCTTTGCCTTTAAATACATCACCTGCATCAATTGCTAGTTTTTCTCCCAAAAGATTTGATAGTTTCTCTAGGTCAAAGTCTTCATTTGCCCCTCCATCATATATTTCAGATTCATTAAGAAGATAATTAACATACTCAACTCTATTCTCTTTAATTTTTGAGTCAATATCATACTCAGAATCAAGGAGTTGATTTCTAAATTTATATATAGCTTTTCTCTGTTGAGAGGCTATATCATCATACTCTAATATATTCTTACGAGACTCATAGTGCATATTTTCTACTTTGGTTTGAGCTTTTTCCACTGAACGGGTAACGATTTTTGAGTCTATATACTCACCCTCTTCAACACCTAGTTTATTCATAATAGTACGAATTTTTTCACCACCAAAGATACGCAAGAGATTATCATCAAGGCTTAGATAAAATTGAGATGCACCTGCATCACCTTGTCGTCCACTTCGTCCTCTAAGCTGATTATCAATTCGTCTACTCTCATGACGCTCTGTTCCTAAGATATAGAGTCCACCAAGTGATTTTACCTCATCATTAATCTTGATATCAACTCCACGTCCTGCCATATTCGTAGCTACAGTAACAGCACCTTTTTTTCCAGCTTCCATAATAATATGTGCTTCATGTTCGTGATTTTTAGCATTTAGTATATTGTGTGGTATTTTTGCTTTTTTAAGTCTCTCATGTACTAACTCAGACTTCTCAATAGATGCTGTACCAATAAGTACAGGTTGTCCTTTTTCGTAAAGCTCTTTTACTTTTCTTGCAACTGCGTCTAGTTTCTCTCTCTCTGTATTATAGATAAGGTCATTCATATCATCTCTAGCAATTGGTAGGTTAGTAGGTATAGATATAACTTCTAAGTTGTAAATTTCGGCAAATTCAGTAGCCTCTGTTTGAGCAGTACCCGTCATACCTGATAGTTTTTCATATCCACGGAAGTAGTTTTGGTAGGTAATCTCTGCTAGAGTTTGTGACTCCTCTTTTACCTCTACACCCTCTTTTGCTTCAAGTGCTTGGTGTAGCCCCTCACTAAATCGTCTACCTTCAGAGAGACGACCTGTAAACTCATCAACAATAATAATCTCACCATTTTGAGAAACATAGTCAACATCTCTAACAAAGATATATTGTGCTTTCATTGCTTGGTCTAGGTGGTGTGCTAGTGTCGCATTTTCTAAACTATAGAGGTTATCTACTTCAAAAAGGTCTTGTGCTTTTTGTAGTCCATCCTCTGTCATAATGACTTGTCTGTTTTTCTCATCAATGTAGAAATCTCCAGTAGTCTCCTCTGGCTCACCAGCTTTTGTCTCTTTTTTCTCACCTTTTATCATCTTTAGAGCAATCTCATTTGCTTTTTCATAATGGACTACATCTCTTTGAACAGGTCCTGAGATAATTAGAGGAGTTCTAGCTTCATCAATCAAAATAGAGTCAACCTCATCAATAATTGCATAATGATGACCACGTTGTACTTTCTCTTCGGCTCTACTTTTCATATTGTCACGAAGATAGTCAAATCCATACTCATTATTTGTACCATAAGTAATATCAGCATCATATTGTGCCTTTTTACCCATGTCATCTTGAATATCAGCAGTTAAACATCCTACTTTATATCCCAAAAAGTTATAAAGTACACCCATCTCTTCAGAGTCTCTTGATGCAAGGTAGTCATTGACGGTTACAATATGTACCCCTTTTCCTAACATTGCATTGAGTGCTACAGCAAGGGTAGCCACAAGTGTTTTTCCTTCACCTGTTTTCATCTCTGCAATAGAGTTCTCATGAAGAACGATACCACCTACAAGTTGTACATCATGATGACGCAACCCAAGTGTTCTTTTACTCGCTTCTCTAGTGATAGCAAATGAGTCATCTAAAACCTCATCAAGGCTTTTTTCATTTGCTTGTACAGAACTTTTAAGTTGATTAAATGCAGATTGGAGTTCTTCATCTGAGAGTTGCTTATATTTATCTTCTAACTTACTAATTTTGTGTGCTCTTTTTAAATAACCTTTTACTATTCTGTCATTTTTAGAACCAAATATCATTTTTAACATTATTATTATAACCTAGTATTAAAATTGTGATGATTTTATCCAAATTATGATTAGTGAGCTATTAAAAATTATTAGTTATGTCTAAGATAACCTATATCAACCAATTAAATTATAATTTAAAGCTTAATTTTATTGAAAATAATTATATTAAATTAAAAATTTAAATATACTCATATTGTATTGATGCTCTTTAAGGATTTGGTATACTTTTTATAAATTAGTAGATAATTTCGGTTCAAAAACTCAATTTAAAGATAAAAGATATTACAATTTAGCTAATAAAAGTTTTAACTCAAAATTATATATAGAGGTGTGGATATTAAAACAAAATTTCAAAAGTTTTTTTATCACTATGGGTATCTTGAACTAGAACAAGCTGTAGAGCTTTTTTCAGTTTTCGGTGGTATAGAGGATAAAATAGAGCTAGATTTACTAGATGATATAGAGACTCTTATACGTTTTAATTTTGTTGATAGATGTCAAGAGTTCAAAAGCCTAATTCGCCCCTCATATCTACTAGAAGAGCCTTATAGATATTTTTTGATTGCGATTGCAAGAGGTGATGGACGACTCTCTAATGTTTTTAGAAAAGCTAAGGTCGGAGAGTCATTGGGATTGAGTATTGTACAAGAGTTAGTAGATATGGATATTATTGAGCTTGAAGAGTCAAGAGAAGCACCTTTGAAAACTTATCCAAATCAGAAACTAGAGAAGTCTCTTCGTAGCTATAAGATAGAGTCAAAAATTAGATTTAAACTACCATTCTATCGTTTTTGGTTTGGTTTTGTTGAACCATATGCTAAAGAGTTATCAGCTCAAAATTCTCAAAGATTTTTTGAAAATTTTGAACAGCACTTCTCTCGTTTAAATAGTTTAGTATTTGAGCAGTTATCTAATGATTTACTAAGTATATATTATAAAAATCAGATAGTTAATGATGGTAGCTATTGGGATAAAAACTCTGAATTTGATATCTTGGCAAAGACAAAAAGTGGAGAGGTTATCGTTGCTGAATGTAAGTATAAAAATAGACGAGTCTGTAAAAGTGAGTTCTCTAAACTAAAGCATAAAGCAGAGACTTCTAATTTAAATGCAGATACATATGCACTATTTTCCAAAAATGGATTTTCAAATGAGTTAATGAGTTTAGATGACAAAAATCTGCTTCTTTTTGAGATGTCAGATTTCCGTCAGCTTCTATAGGATTAACTCTCACCTCTAATTTGATAGGTTATATCTCCTGCACCAAAAGCAGAGATAAGCCCCTCATGATACTCTGTGATAATATGCCCATCTTTTATCACCTGTACAACACCATCTTTTCGAGTGATACTATCTGCCATATGTAGCTTATATCGACTAAAAGCTCCCTTTAAATCAATATCTACTTCTATCTCTCCTGCTGACCAAATAGGCAAGATAACTAGCTCATCAACCCCATCAAAACACTCTATAAATCCTTGAAGATTATCAAGTGTTCGGCTATATTTATGTGGTTGCCAAATTACATTTAGTCTATTGAAATTACGCATTTTTTTATAAGCTTGAAGTGACTCCATAGTTACTTTTATCTCTGTGGGATGGTGTCCATAATCATCAATAACCACACAGTTTTCATTGTTTTGGACAATATCAAAACGTTTTTTAATTCCTTTATAATTTATAATATTTTGACGAATATCCTCTAACTCTTCACCCATCTCCAATGCTCCTAAGATAGCTAAAGAGGCATCTAAAGCGATATGATTACCAAATCCAAATACCTCAAAATCACCAAACTCTTTAAAGGTAAATTTTGTATATGGTTCACCATGAACAAGTATAAACTCTATATTACTTATATCTTTTGATGGATATAGTTTAATTGCATCTATATCAAGAGATGCTAAAAACTCATCTTCTGCATTAATAATACGAACTTTTGCAAGATTTAAAAAGTTTCTATATGCGTTATAAAATCTCTCTTCATCATACTCATAATACTCCATATGTTCAGGTTCAACATTAGTCACAATAGCCAAGTGAGGGTTAGAGTTTAAAAAGCTCTCATCACTCTCATCTGCCTCAAAGACCACACGGTTGTTATCAGCGTATCGAACGTTTGAGCCAAACTCTTTGCTAATCGCCCCAATTAGAGCATTTGAGTTAGGGATAATAGAGCTTAACATTGCCGAAGTTGTACTCTTACCATGAGCTCCACCCACAGCATATACCTCTTTATCTCCAAGTATACTTTTTAGAGACTCTTTTCGAGAAAGAAGCTCTATTCCCAACTCTTTCGCCTTTTGATACTCTGGATTATTTGGTCTAACCGCAGCTGAATATATAACTCTATCAACTCCATCTACTGCATCTTCATGATGAGGTATAGTTATCTTAGCCCCAAAGTTCAAAGCCAAATCATTGGTGATTTCTGTCTGTTTAATATCCGAGCCACTAATCTGATGACCATCGTTTGCTAAAAATTTTGCTAATGCTGAGAGACCGATGCCTCCTATTCCTATGAAGTGTATTTTCATTTTTGTTTTCCTGTTTATTTATTTTTTTTAGTGCTGAGGTGGCTTCCGATATAACCTATATAAATTTTATCTTCTTGTTCTAAAAAGTATATTCTACTGGCATTCACTAAACTTTTTATATGGTTCTCAAAAAGAACTTTTTTATTTTTAATTGTAAATTCTCTTTGAGCTATCATTTTAGGATTTGTTTTTACTGTTTCTTTTTCTCCACTAGATTTATATTCTGTTATACATTTTCTTCCAGATTCAATATCTCGTAGAACACCAATAGCTTGTTGAAATAAGACTTTATCTATTTTTTTAATTTGTTTCTCTACTTCTTTACAAAAAATTATTTTATTAGGAAAAAATTCTTTTCTCTTCTCCCAAAAGTTATCTTGTTTTATGCCTAGTTTTGTATCTTCTTCAAGTTCTTGAAAAAAATCTTGATGAGCATCTAAATGGTTGATTTTTGAAGCGTGTCGAATATTTATATCTATTTTTTGTACATCTAAGATAGTCTGCTTTCGTAAAATAATATTTTCTCTATTCCATTGTTCACTAGAGTTAAAGCTGATAGTTATAGTATTCCAAATATCGCAACAGGCTAAACCACCATTAGTAGAGATATTATTATAAAAATATTCATTTTCTAGTAGTTGTTCATTCTCTTCCTCATTACTCATTATTAGAGGTGAATCAATTTGTATAATGTCATTTGCTTTAAAAAGTCTCAATCTCTCCTTAAAGTCTCTATCTTTTACTTGATTAAAAAAATGATAGAAAGTAGTATTAGGTAAAATTTCACACTCTTTTAAATCTTTTTCCATTCTAATCGTTTTTAATCCTTTTTTTTTCAATAGACCCAATAGTAAAAAAAAACTTTCAAATTGTTTCTCTATACTTATATTATTGGTGTTTTTAGGATTTGAAAGAAGAGACAATTCATTAAAAACTGAAAAATCTACCATAATAACTCATCTAATTGTTTTGAATATTCATCAAAAAAACCTTCAGTCCAATTATCAATTTTCCCATTTTTATCTATATTTATCTCATCTACTTTAGTTTCTAATTCATCTTTCTCTTTTCTAAAATAGTAAACTTTGGATTGTTCAGGAGTTAAAAGACCTTTTTTAGTAGCAACTCTAATACCATTTAAAAAGTGGTCACTATGAGTCTCTATAATAATCTGAACTCCATTAGCTGAAGCTATAGCACAAAGCTCTGCTATCTTTGATTGACCTGCTGGGTGTAAATGGGATTCTGGGTTTTCTATAATGAGTAAGTCATTTGGTTTAGATTTTAAGATAGCTACAATAACGGGTAATATAAAAGTAATTCCAAATCCTACATTTAGAGGAGTATATTTATCTGTTGTGTTCTCTCCATAAGTATAACTATAAGTTAAGTTTACTTGTTGTAATTCACTATATACCGTTGCAGATATTTCAATACCATTGCTTATCTCTCCAAGCCATAAGGAGACATTTTCTAAGAGTTGATAGGTTTTACTCTTATTATGTTTTAAAGCATCAATATTTAATCTCTTGTGTCTATTTTCAGCTAAATAATGAGCCGTATATTCTCCTTTAAATCCTATAAGATTTTTATTTATCATATCATCAGATAATTGATATGCAATTTTAGGGGTAATTCTATTAGTAGTTATATATTGAAAGTCATGAGCAAAAAGATTGCATGTAAGACATATGTTTCCATCAGATACAAAAGGAATATTTGTTTTTTTATCTATTTTCAAATTTTGATTATTAAATAATACATCAATCAAAATATTAGTTTTATTAAAAAGAGATATTTGAATATTTTCCTTGTAAGACTCTTCATATAAGATATCTTTTTTATTTCCAAGTTTAATATATTGACCATTAATTGTTAAAGTATTTTCTCTAGCAAATTGTCCAAAAAAAGTTAATCTATCTTCATTCTCTTTTAATAGTAAAAGAGTTTGAATAAATGAGGATTTCCCACTACTATTAACTCCTGTAATGAGTGTTAAATTGTTAAGTGAAATATCTATATTTTTTAAACTTTTAAAATTTTTTATTTGAACTCTATCAATATTCATTTAATAACCTTTTCGTTAATTCTTTTATATATGGCTTCTCTTAACTCTTTAGGTGTTTGTGCTTCAATTAAGTAGATGATTAAGACAGTATCGTTAATAATGCGTTTTAAAGAGTTGTCTAAATCATTATAAGTTTTACCATTTAAATTTTGTAAAAATTCTAAATTCTTAAGTTTAAAACCTTTTTCATCTACTATAAATTTTTTAAGTGCATAAAGTCTTTGTAACCCATCTACAACAATCCACTTATCAGGATTTGAGGTATCAAAATATAGTACAGGTAAAGGCAATCGTAATAAAATAGACTCAATAAATCTACTCATTTTTTCTTCACTCCATATTTCTATATTTTTTCTAAAATCAGGATTTAAATCAATCTCATTATACTCTAATCTTTTAAGTAAACTATGTAAGCAAATATTTATATTTGTAATTCTAATATCTTTTGCTGTAAAAGGATTAGTTTTTTTATCTAACACGAAAGTAACCTTTTAACTGTTTCCACTTCATCTTTTATATAATAATTATTAATAACTGTAATATTATTTTTAGCTAGTTGCATTTGTAACCCCTTTTTATTAATTATTTTAAAATTCTACCATTTCCAAATTAGGAATATACCTAAAATCACGAATATTATAAGTAGCAATTGGGAGATTGTTAATTAAACAAGTGGAAGCGATAATTGAATCTTGAATCTTAGCATTATGAGAGAGTGCAAAGTGTTCTATAATTTGAGTCGATAGGTTTATTATCTCGTGATTGGTCTCTAATAGTTTAAATCCTTGAAGTTTTGCTTTTATCTCTTTCAAATCTTGTTTGTTTTTTGCACCAATATATAACTCCATTAGAATAATGTGGTTAATATAACAATTCTTTTTATTAAGAATCAAATTATCTTTTAGATATTCAATGACAATACAAGTATCAACAAAAACTTTTTTATTTCCAAGCATTATCTCTTAACTCTTTAGCATAATTTTTGACATCTTTTACCTCTTGAAAGAGTTTATAATCTTGTTGAGATTCAAGATTAAAATCTATAGTGGTTGCTGACTGTTCAGGGTTTTGAGTTTTGTAGTTAAAAAGCTCTTTCTGTCTGTTTTTAAAAAAGTATTTTAGTGCTTCAACCATTAATTCATTGGTCTGTTTTTGCTTATTTGAGATATATTGAGTAATCTGCTCTTGTAGAAGATTATCTTCTATTTTAATGCTAAGTTGCATTTTATCTCCTTATAATTTTAGATAGTTGATTATATCATGAAATGACTTTATTGTGAGAAGAGAGTAACTACTTACTCTCCTCAAACTTCTTCAATTCAGCTTCTCCAAGCTTGACATACTTGGCAAACATCGTCAAAAGAATATCATTTGGTTGTACAAATGTTTTGATAAAAAATGCTGTTGGGTCATTCTCATCAATACTACTTGTGTCTGCTAGATTGTTTACAAAATCTTCAAATGAATGACCTGCCATGACAGCTGATGCGTGTATCATCATTGCATCTTTTATCTCATCATCACTTATAGTGTAATTTAGGATTAAAAAAATCTCTTTAGCACCTTTGATATCATTTTCACTATATCTTTGAATTCCATGTTCATAGATAGCTCTAGCTGTGGCTAACTCCTCTGGGTTGTTTAGGTCAAAACCTTTCTCTTGTACTAGATTTTCAGCCAAAACATCAAATGCGTGGTTCACAATAAATGTGAAAATTTCATTTATCTCATCTTCACTTGCTTCAATGGCAAGTTTTGCACCCAATAGTTGGTATCCTTTGTCTATACTTTTATCCTCTTTCATCTCTGATTCTAATCTTTTTAAATCATTAATAAAGTTTTCATCTTTTTTTAGTGCTTCTATATCTATCTCTTGTTGTTGCATTTTTTTCTCCAATGTTCTTTTATTTTTGTTTATAGTGCTTTTTTTAGTCTCTCTAGTGCTTCTCTTGTTTTGTTCTCTTCGTATACAAGTGCCAATCTTATATAGTTTTGACCTTGTCCCTCGCGTCCAAGAAACGAACCTGGTATTACTTTTAGATTATACTCTTTATAAAGTTTTGTTGTAAACTCTATCTCATTATCTACAGGTAGCCATATGTAAAATGTAGATAGTGGTGGAGTAATTCCCAAAATCTCTTTTGCTAGTTCAAAATTTCTTATATATTTTGCTCTAAATCCATCTACATGAGTTTGGTCTGCCCACGCTACGGCTGATGCTTGTTGGAGTGGAAGAGG
>Ga0256828_1001090_pt1 | contig 17376 bp, 10 predicted proteins | sample CV88metaG_FD_185993 | JGI IMG/M metagenome (GOLD analysis project Ga0256828, IMG submission 185993) | Hydrothermal vent microbial communities from East Pacific Rise, Pacific Ocean - CV88 | ecosystem: Environmental > Aquatic > Marine > Hydrothermal vents | place: Pacific Ocean: East Pacific Rise...
GCTTAGAACTTTAGGAAATGAAGAACAAAGAAAAAAAATAGAGATGATTATAGAGTATGAGTCATCTCGTATAGAAACACTTAGGATAGTTACAGGTGGTGTTCCTAGAACTATGGTAATGCTTTTTGATATATTTGTAGAAGACAATGGAGATACATTTAACAACCTCTTAAGAGTTTTAGATGAGGTTACACCACTTTATCAAGATAGGATGAGACATCTATCACCAGTATTGCAAGAGATAACTCATACTTTAGCTCTGAACTGGGATGGTATGCTTACCAAAGATATAGCTAAAAAAGTTAAAATGGAGAGCAAAGTTGTATCAGCTCAACTCAAACAGTTAGAAAAATATCAAGTTGTCACATCTCTATCAGTAGGTAAAAACAAGATATATAGTATAAAAGAGAGATTTTTCAACATCTGGTATCTTATGAGATATGGTAAAAAAAGAGATAGAAACAAAGTAGAGTGGCTTATACGATTTTTACTCTCTTGGTATGATAGAGATGGGTTAAAGCAAAAAGCTAGTAAATTTAGAGATATGCTATCATCAAACAATAAACTTAATGAACACTATATATACTATATGACAGAAGCATTAAGTTTTTCAGGATATTTAGATATAGAAGAGGAATATAAATTAAAAAAAATCTCAAAAGAGTATCTTCAAAATAGAGGCTCTAGTTTACATAAAGATATATCAAAGTCAGATTTAGAGATATTGGAACAAGCTATGGGATTATATGACAATCAAAATATAAATAAAGCTATAAATCTCTTAGTAAATTCAAGAAGAGAAAGTAAAGAGATATTAAATTCAATCGCTTCTTTATATAATGAACAAAAAGAGTATAAAAAGGCAAAGGAATATTGGCTAAAAGCTATAGATGTTGGATTCGATAAAGCATTTTTTTATATAGGGAATTTATATTACTATCAAAAAGACTATGATAAAGCAGAGGAGTATTATCTAAAAGCCATTGAAAGAAGGGAATTTGATGCATTAAATAATCTTGGAGTTATATATTATGAAAAAAAAGCATATAAAAAGGCAGAGAAATATTGGTTAGGAGCTATTGATATAGGAAATAAAAAAGCACTTTTTAGTCTTGGAAATTTATATAGAGAACAAAAAGAGTATCAAAAAGCAGAAAAATACTTGTTAAAAGCTATAAAGATAGGAGATGATATCGCTTTAGAAGTATTAAGTCATTTATATTTTATATCTTTTCAAAAACCAGATAAAGCTTTAAAGCTTATAGAACAAAGCTATAAAAAAGAAAAAACATATATAAATACACATCTTTATACTCTAGTGTTATTGTGGAATGAAAAGTTTGCTAAAAGTTATGAGATATTTTTAGAATGGTTAGAGTATAAACATGCTATAGAAGATAGTCTGTATATATCTATGTATCTTTTACTCCTTATGGCAAAAGGACAGACATATAAAGTAAAAGAGTTTTTAGAGTTACCAAAGTATAATCTAAAAGATAGATACAAACCTATCTGGTATGCTTTGATGAGTTTGATGCAAGATGAGTTCCCTCATGAGATAAAAAAGATGGGAAGTGAGTTAAAACAGACTGTAGATGAGATACTTTTGGAGGTGGAAGACATGAAAAGTGAGTATGCTATTAAGAGATAGGGCAAAAGGTAGCTGATATATAGTGGTTTGGATATGGTATATGGATTTTTATAAAAAGTTCATATACTGCTGTATATTTAAGAAATATTTAAGAATGTTTGGCTATAATTCCACTCACTTCAACAAAACACTTACAAAGTGGCACTGTAGCTCAGTTGGTAGAGCAAAGGATTGAAAATCCTTGTGTCGGCGGTTCGATTCCGTCCAGGGCCACCACTTTTCAAAATATTCAAATTTTTATCAGTTTTATCTTTCTGTTTAGCCAAAATATAATATTAGCACTTTATAACCATAATTTAATTAACAAATCATTAACTTTTTGTTTATTATACTTGACATTTAATAATATTATATGATATAATCCAGTCGTATTCAAAAAAACATAGGAGTTTACAATGAAAAAATTACTTATACTTTCAGCAGCTGCTTCAGCTGTATTGATGGCGGGTGGAGATATATCTGCTCCAGTAGAGCCAGCAGTAGCAGCACCAGTTGTTGCTCAATCATCTGGTTGGGATTTCTCAGGACAAGCTGTAGTTTACTATCAAACAAATGATAGACTAAATGGTGTATTATCAGATGGAACAGCTGATAGTCTATTTGACAGAGGAACATCTTTTGGTGATTTCGGTTTACAACTTAGAGCTGTAAACAAAGATGTAGTTGCTGGTATTGGTGCTGGTGTTGAAGTATCTGGACTTTCTACACTTAACCTAGAAAACTGGATGGTTTCTGATGTAATGCAAGGTACAGGTGGAGCAGATGTAGATGGTCTAACAGATGGTGGTTGGATTTCTCAAATGTACTTAACATATGGAATTGGTAACACTACATTCAAACTAGGTCGTCAAGAACTTCCAAAATCACTTTCTCCATTTGCATTCTCTGAAAACTGGAATGTTTTCAAAAACACATTTGATGCTGCATTGGTAGTAAACACAGACATCGCTAACACAACAATCGTTGGTGCATGGGTTGGTGGTGCTAACCACAATGGTTTCGGTTACGGTGCTGATATGACAGACTTCAACTCTGTAAATGATGATGATGGTATCTATCTACTTACAGTTCAAAACAAATCTATCGAAGGTTTGACTTTGACAGGTTCTTGGTACTATGCTGCTGAGTATGTTGCTGGTGAAGATGCAAATATCCTTTGGGGTGATGCTAACTACAAATTTGGTGATTACTGTGTAGCTGCTCAAGTAGGTACAGTTATGAGTGATGGTTTTACAAATGATGATACTGTAGCATTTGGTCTTAAAGCTGGTGGAAACTTCGGTATGTTTGATGCTTCTATCGCTTACTCAAGTGTAGATGATGGTGGAATCGGTGTATTTAATGTTGGTGGTGTAAAAACTCCTCTATATACACAAATGATTCTTAACCAAGGTGCTATTAGATGGGATAGTGATTCATTCGTAGTAAGAGCTGGTGTTAAAGCACTTGGTGGTAAATTTGGTCTAGCTTATGACTATTCTGATACAAATGATGCTAGTATATTTGGTGATGATTACCAAGAATTGGATCTTACATACAAAACAAAAGCATTCAATGATACTACAACACTATTTGCTGGATATATCTATAGAGATGCTGACAAATGGGCTGACAATCAAAACATCCTAAGATTCTGGGCTAGATATAACTTCTAATCCTATCTTGACTTATAAAGTTTAGGCTTATGCCTAAGCTTTATGCTTATATTCTTTTTTATTTATCCAATCTTATTTTATCGTTTGTTATTTATCTGCCTATAGCATGATCTAGTAGTGCCATAGCTATGAAGTAGTCATAGTAACTGTTAGCTAGTTGAGATAGTGAGTTTATATAATCTTGTTGTGCATTTTGGAGTTCTATGAAGTCATTTAGTCCATTTATGTATCGTTTTTGTGCTTGGTTGTATTTTTCTTGTGTGCTTTTGAGTATCTTTTCATTTAGCTTTACATTATCAAAACTTTGTTTGAGTGCTATATATGCATTGGTAACCTCTTCTTTGATAGCTAAGTGAATATTTTGCTTTTGCATATGTGCTTTTAGTAGGTTTAGTTTAGCTTCTTGTTTTTTAGCATCTGTTTGAAATCCATTAAATATATCCCACTTCATATTGATACTGATATGTGATTGTTCTTGAGGCAATGAAGTAATCATACTTTTGTCTATATGAGATATATTGTGATTTGCTTGTAATGATATATCAGGGTAGTATTCTCCATCAATGGCAGATACTTTAGCTTTTGCTTTTTGTATCAAGTGAGAGTAGCTTTTGATTATGTGACGGTGTTTGTATGCAAACTTTTCAAGGTTTATTAGAGATTGGTGTAGTTTTGGTAATCTTGTGCTGATATGAGTGATATCAAGTTTTGGTTTATATATATCGTATCTTTTTTTAGATAAGTTTATACCTAGTATATTTTCTAGTTTGGTATATAAAATCTCTATATTGTATTTTGCATTATTTAAAGACTGTTTTGCCATTTGTACTCTGACTTTGGCATCAGATACATCTATGATAGTTCTAATCCCTGCTTTTAGGTATTTTTTGGCTCTATATAGTTGATTTTGTTGTAGTTTTAGATTTTTCTCTTGAACTTTTAGTATCTCTTTTGCTTTTAGTATCTCATAGTATGCTTGTTTGACTTGTAAAATTTTATCAGAAATCTTTTGATACATATATGCTTTGGATGCTAACTCCTCTTGGATATAACCACTGATGTTATTTTGGGTTTTACCAAAGTCATAGATGAGTTGAGATGCACCGATGGAGCCACTAAGTATATCTATATCACCTCTTGGTTGGTGTTTGAGTTTGCTCCACTCTTTACCGCCTTGAGCTGTGAGGTTGATATAAGGAAGGTAGTAACCTTTTGCCATACGGATATGCTCTTTTGAGATATCTACATCTAGTTTGCTGAGTTTTATATCAGGACTATTTTGAAGAGCTATCTTGATGAGTTCATCTACACTGAGACTCTTTTGTGCATATAATGAGCTAGATATCATCAGTGCTAGTAGTATCTTAAGCTTCATTGCTATCTCCTTTTGAGAACTTTTCTATGACTCTTTGAAGTACAACAAAAAGTATAGGTGTGAGTAAAAATGTCAGCAAGGTAGAAAGAGCCATACCACCAAATACTGCTGTACCCAAAGAGCGTCTTGATGATGCACCAGCACCTGTAGCAACTACCAAGGGCAATATACCAAGCAAGAAAGCAAATACAGTCATAAGTATAGCTCTAAATCTAAGTATAGATGCCTTGATGGCACTTTGTACTATGCTCTCTCCAGCTTCTCTAAGCTCTTTGGCAAACTCTATGATAAGTATGGCATTTTTACTAGACATACCAATGAGTAGTACCAAACCTACTTGTGTATATATATCATTTATAAGTCCAGCAAACATATTGGCTCCCAATGCTCCTAGCATCACTACAGGTATAGGAAGCATGACCATAAATGGTGTCAACCAGCTTTCATACTGCGCACTAAGCAGGAGATAAACCATAAGTAAGGAAAGCATAAAGATATATATAGCACTATCTCCTGCTTGTTTTTCTTGAAGTGATATACCACTAAACTCATAAGAGATATCTTTTGGTAGATACTGCTTTGCATTTTCTTCTATAGCTTGAAGTGCATCAGCTGAACTGTATCCTGCTTTGATATCATGTAAACCGTTTACAGCTATCGATTGATATCCGTTGAAATGAGTGATAGCATTTGCACCTACTTTTTTATAGATATGTACAAGTGAACTCAAAGGTACAAGTTCTCCTTGGTTGTTGCGTACAAAAAAGTTTGTGATATCTCTAAGTTTTGTACGATAACTCTCATCTGCTTGAAGCATAACTCTGTAAGTTTTACCAAACTTGTTAAAATCATTGACATATAGTGAGCCAAGATATGCTTGAAGTACAGAAAAAAGAGAGTTGATATCTACGCCTACATCATAAACTTGTTTTCTATCTATATCTATTTGAAGTTGAGGATAGTTAGCATTGAACATGGTATAAGCTGTAGCGATTCTTGGGTCAGCATTTAGTTTGGTGATAAACTCTTTGACATCTTTTTCAAACAGCTCTAAAGGTTTGGATGAGATATTTTCAAGTTTGACCTCAAAGCCACCGACAGCTGAAATACCTGGTATAGAAGGGGCTCCAAAAACTCTTACTTGTGCTTGTGGTACACTATCTTTGAGTTTCTGTTCAATAGCTTGGATAAGATAAGGAACACTTGTTTCTATATCTTCTCTTTTATCCCAATCATCAAGTATGATATAGAGTGTTCCTGTAGATGTATCTGCTATACCAGTAAGTGTACTAAATCCATTGATAGATACTACATCTGCTACGCCTTTTTGTTTTTTGATGATATCTACTATCTTTTTGTTTGTCTCTTCCATATATTTGATAGTAGTTCCTGGTTGCATCTCAACAGACGCTATCAGAGTTCCTTGATCTTCATCAGGCAAAAATCCAGTAGGTAAGGTTTGAAACATATAGTATGTCCCACCAAGTAGTAATACATAAAGTATTATCACGATATACCATACCTTGATAAGTTTTGTTAGTAGTTTTTGATATACACGCTTAACAGACTCCAAAGCAGAATCAAACCCTCTAAAGAAAAGTGATTTTTTGCCACTAGGGCGTTTGAGTATCATCACAGCCATAGCAGGAGATAAGCTTAGAGCCACTAGTGCCGAGATAAGAACAGAAAACGATATGGTAAGTGCGAACTGCTTATATAAAGCTCCAGATATCCCTGGTATGAAACTTACTGGTACAAATACTGCCAAAAGTACCAAAGTAGTAGAGATAACAGGCATAAATATCTCTTTCATAGCAGTAGTAGTAGCCTCTTTTACGCTAAATTCAGGATGTTTTTCGAGATTGGCTTCTACATTTTCTACTACCAATATAGCATCATCTACCACGATACCGATAGCGAGTATAAGCCCAAAAAGTGTTAAGGTATTGATAGAAAATCCAGCTATTTGAAGTATCGCAAAAGTACCTATCAAAGATACAGGTATGGCGATCGCTGGTATGAGAGTCGCTCTAAAAGATTGTAAAAACAGATAAACTACAAGTAGTACCAAAACAAGTGCTTCAAAGAGTGTTTGTACCACCTCTTCTATGGATACTCTTACAAACTTGGTTGTATCGTATGTAGGTGTGATTTTGATATTTTCTGGGAAGCGTTTTTTTAGTTCTTGTATCTTTTTTTGGATATTGGTTGCTACTTCAAGTGCATTGGCATTTGGAAGTTGAAAAATCCCAAGTTGTGCAGAAGGAGTATTGTTGAAGTATGCTGAACCCCTATAGTTTTCAGAACCCAACTCTATACGAGCTATATCTTTGAGATATACTTTAGACCCGTCATTATTGATTTTGATTACTATATTGTTAAAATCTTTTACAGATTGTAGTCTGGTTTGAGCTATGATTGTGTATTGGTATTTGTTTTGATCTTTTTGGTATGTATCTCCTAAAGTTCCCAGAGATATCTGTAGGTTTTGCTCTTTGATAGCTTTGGTGACATCTTGCAATGATATACCCAAAGATGCCAAAGCGTCAGGTTTGAGCCATATACGCATAGCATACTTGTGTTCACCAAAATTGACAACATCGCTTACCCCTTTAACCCGTTTTAGCTCTTCTACAACATTGAGTGAAGCAAAGTTAGATAGATACAAAGCATCATGTTTTGGATCATCAGATTGTACAGCTACAATCTCAAGCATAGAGGATGAAAGTTTTTTGGTGACAACACCTTGTTGTTTGACAGCTTCAGGAAGCATAGGCATAGCCAACGCTACACGGTTTTGTACATCAACAGAAGCTAGATCCAAATCTCTATCAAGATCAAAATAAACTTTGATAGTCATACTTCCATCAGATGTGGATGAAGACTCCATATAGAGCATACCTTCTAATCCATTGAGTTTCTCTTCTATAGGAGAGGTGACACTCTCTTCTACTACAGACGCACTACCTCCTGGATAGTGAGCAGATACTTGGATAACTGGTGGAACTATCTGTGGAAATTGTGCAACAGGCAGGATATTTAGAGATATCAAACCTACCATCACGATAAATATGGATATAACCATAGCTACTATACGACGACGGATGAAAAAAAGAGAAAACATCTTAGTTTACCTTTATGGGGTTGTCAACCTCTTGTGGATTGACTTTGGCTCCCTCGATAAGAGAGTGAAAAAGTCCGACAACTACTCTATCGTTTGGTTCTAATCCTTTTGCTACAAAGACCATATCATTGTTTGCAAAGCTAGGTGTGATGTAGCGTTTTTGTAGTGTATTGTTTTTATCTACTATATAAACAAACTCACCACCTTGATCTTGTGATATCTGGTCAGGATGAAGTGCTAGTGCATCGTATTTGCCAAGGTCAAGCGATATATGTACAAAGCTTCCAGAATATATCATACCTTTTGGATTATCAACTATAGCTCTAAACGATACAGTATTTGTAGAAGAGTTTGCTTTTGTATCTATGAAGTCAACTTTTCCTTTGAGTTTTACACTCTTGAAGGTATCTCCGTTGAGTGTTACCTCTACATTGGGGTAGGGGTCTTTGGCAAACTTTTTGATAAGAGCAGTCTCTTCTATACTGGGTGTGAAGTATATATATAACTGTTTACTATTGACTATATGTGTTAATTTGTCACCTATATTTACAAGATTGCCTACAAGTTTACTAGATTTACCTATATATCCATCGATAGATGCTCTGATATCACAATACCCAAGGTTCAAATGAGCCTCTTGTAGTTGTGCCTCATCAGCCTTGATAAGAGACTTTAACTCATATACACTAGCTTTTAGTTGATCTAGTTTTTCTTTTGATACTAGTTGCTCTTTGACTAAAGGCTCATACCTTTTTATAGTAGCCTGAGCCAAAGAGAGTGTGGCTTTGTCTTTTTGTAGTATAGCTTTTGCTTTATCATACTGTGCTTGATACTCTTTGGGGTCGATATGAAATAAAATATCATCTTTATGTACATATCTACCAGCAGTAAAATTGATATCAAGTAGTTCTCCTTTGATTCGAGATACTACATCTACCAAATCTATAGCTTCACTTTTGCCTGTAAAGTCTATATGTACACTATAAGGCTCTTTTTTGAGATTGTGTACCTTTATGTTTATTATATTTGTTTGATTGTTTTCTATCAAAGATTGTTTACTACTATCACAACCATTCAATAATATCATATATAATATAGTTATATAAAATAAAAGAAACCTCATATATCACTCCCTACCATTACTTTAGAAGATTATATCTTTTTTTGATTAAATGAAACAATAAAAATATATTGATGATACCTGCAAGAATCGCAGGTATTGTATTTGGAGATTATGCGTAGATAGATTCTTTGCCAAACTCTTTAGCAAGTAGTGCATAAAATAATGCTCTGTATTTGTTTCTGTTTGAAGTTCCCATCTTTTGACATACTGCTTTGATAGCATCATCAAGTTTCTCTGAGTCTTCAAGCCCAAGTTTTTTGATAAGGAAGTTTTTCTTCACAGTATCTAACTCACTACTATCACTACAAGATACACTCTCTGCATCTTTGTTATAGATAGATGGTCCAAGCCCCTTTGTTACAGCTGCGATAAATGCATCATCAAGCCCTAACCCTAAATCATTTGCCGACTTTGTATAAAGTGCTATCTTATCATCAAGTTTACTCATATATATCCTCCTTTGATTTGATGTAGATTTATTATATCGTGAAAATACTTGTTTTTATATATTATCTATCCATATCTTTTGAATCTATAGTAATAATGGTATGAACATTTCCTCTTGGATTAAAATCAGCTACCAATTTCATAGAAAGAGGTTTTAGTTTGTCAAATAATGTGTCAAATATCTCATTTGCTGAATTTTCGTGTGATATATATCTATGCATAAATGAGTTTATATATAGTTTGAGAGCTTTTAACTCTATGACTAATTCATCTGGCTCATAAGTGAGAGTTAGTTTTGCAAAGTCAGGATAACCTGAACGAGGACACATACACATAAACTCTGGTAGTTCTATATTGATAGTATATCTTTTCTTATGTTCATTTGGCCAGAAGTTTTCAGCTGAATTTATATCAAACTCTCTTATCTCTTTTTCTCCGTATTTCATTATCTTCCTTTAATTGTACTTTTCTATAAGTTCTTGTTGTTTCAATGCTCTACCAACACCAAAACCTTGTATATACTCTATGCCAAGTTGTTGAAGTTTTTGTTTTTTTGTATCATTGTCAACCCATTTGGCTACAGTTGTTATATTCATAGATTTAGACATTTCTATGAGAGATTTGAGCATAGCTTGAGTATTTGGATCATCCAAATTGGTTACAAAGTCTCTATCAAACTGTACCAAATCAAAATGAAAATGTTTCATATATTCCATAGATGCATTTGACGATCCAAAGTTATCTATCGCTATCTTGATACCTTTTGCTCTAAATGATTTAAGGATTTCTAAATATCCACTGAGATTGTGGTGAGCTTTTCTTTCGTATAGTTCTATAATAAGTCTTGATGGGTTTAGATTTGAGTTTTTGAGTTTTTTAAAAAAACTTTGTTGAAATGCTTTGTCTCTTAAAGAAAAAGGAGACAGGTTGAAAGATATACAGATATCATCATCTATAAGAGGAAGAAGTTCTAAAACTTTTTCAAATAGTATCAAATCATACTCTCTTCCTAACCCTAAACGATTTATGATAGGTAAAAATGTTTTAGGAAGTATATCTTTATGATTATGTGAGAGTTTAACAGATAGTTCATATATGTCAATTTTATTTGTTTTAAGATTTAGTATAGGTCTAAAAGAGAGTTTTAACTCTTTGTTTTTTAATGCTTCTATAGTATATGTTTCTATCTGTGAGATATCTTTTGCATCATATATAGGAGATGTTTTTTTGTCTTTATTTTGCGAATGTATAAGGTCTTTTAGATTTATAATAGTCTTTGCTATATCATCACTACTATTTGTGATAACTGCAAATTTGATATCTAATTCTATATTGTTTAGTAGTGCATATTTTTCTTTAAATGATTTTAATACTTTTTTTATTTCTGTACTCTTTGTATTGGCACCGATTAAAAATTCTGCATTGTACTCTCTAGCTATTATGACATCTTGTATATTGTTATTGTTAAATTCTTGGTTTAGTTTATGTATGATAGTATAAAGAAGTATATCTATATCATTATAACTATAGTTTTCTCGTATCGTATCAAGGTTATCTACTATAAGCATAGCTAAGCTTTGTGGTTTTGTTATAGAAACTTCTTCTATAAATGCTTTTTGATTATAACCTTGACTTTTTTGATCAAGTAAAGTCTCTTTGGCACTGATGTCTATAAGAAAATATATAAAATACACAGATATAAAAACTATAGCACCTATGAGAATTTCATTTTCTATAGTAAGATTTAAATGTTTATCTCTAAAAAATAGACTATAAAATATAAGTCCTACAAGCATTAGTATAGGTAAAGCAGCACGAAGTGCTAGTTTAAACCGTCTTTCCCTCTCTTTTCTTTCTGATAGTAACATTATACATCCAAATGTTTTACATCTTTTGCATGAGTTTCTATGTATGCACGACGAGGCTCAACTTCATCACCCATAAATAGTGTAAATGTCTCACTAGCCTCATCTATATCATCTATAGTTACTTGAAGCAGTCTTCTGTTTTCTGGTGTCATAGTAGTCTCCCAAAGTTGCTCAGGGTTCATCTCTCCTAGACCTTTATATCTTTGGATATAAGCACCTTTTTTGGCATTTGCTTCTACTTTTTCAAACAGCTCTAGCAAATCTTTGTCTTTGAACTCATCTGTGATATGTTCTTGAATTTTTTGGTAGATATGTATAGCTTCATTGAAGTGTGGATTGGTAAATAGTACATCATCTATGATAAGCTCTTCAAGACCATCATTTGTCTGTACAAAGTAGTGAAGTTTATCTTCTGTGATAGTTTTGTTTAGGATATTGTATCCAAGTTCTTTGATGTATGCTTGTATAGTAGTATCAAGTTTAGCAGTTTCAAGTCCTGCGATATCTGGATTTTCTATCATATATCTAAGTGCTTCTATAAGTGCAAAGCGTTTTTCTATCTCTTTGAGAGTCATACGGTAGTATGCTACAAGTTTGAAAAGCTCTATCAAGTCTCTCTCACCCATAGTTTCACTCTCTATCACACCAATACCGTTTTCTATCAAGAAGTCATTGAGTGCTTTGTCATCTTTGAGATAAGTTTCGTTTTTACCTTTTTTGTATCTATATAGTGGTGGTTGAGCCAAGTATAGGTATCCATTTTCGATAACAGGTCGTAAAAATCTAAAGAAAAATGTCATAAGCAGTGTCTGGATATGGCTTCCATCTACATCGGCATCGGTCATGATGATGATTTTGTGGTATCTTAGCTTACTCTCATCAAACTCATCGCCTATACCACAACCAAGTGCTGTTATCATATTTTTGATCTCATCAGATTTGAGTATCTTATCTAGTCTGGCTTTTTCTACATTTAGGATTTTACCTTTTAGTGGAAGTATAGCTTGGAACACTCTATCTCTACCTTGTTTTGCTGAACCTCCAGCACTATCTCCCTCCACTAGGTATATCTCAGATATTTCAGGGTCTTTACTTTGACAATCAGCTAATTTACCAGGCAGGGTTCCTACACTCATAGAATCTTTTCTCTTGACTAAGTCTCTAGCTCTTTTAGCAGCATCTCTACCTTTGGCAGCCAAAAGAACTTGAGCCATGATAGCTTTGGCTTCGATAGGGTTCTCTTCTAAGTATTTGTTAAACTGCTCTGTAAAAAACTTTTGAACTAGTGGTCTGACATATGATGAGCCTAGTTTTCCTTTGGTTTGTCCTTCAAACTGAGGCTCTGGTACTCTAACAGATACGATAGCTACAAGTCCCTCTTTACAGTCATCACCTGTGATTTTTGTATTTTTCTCTTTGGCATTTGCATTTTTGGAGATATAGCTAGAGATTGATCTTGTAAGTCCTGCTCTAAATCCGGCTTCGTGTGTACCACCCTCTGGAGTTTTGATATTGTTTACAAAAGATAGAGTTTTTTCAGAGTCAGAGTTGTTGTACATCAAAGCGATATCTATCTCGATATCATCAGCTTTACCTTGGAAAAACTGTGCTGTTGAGATAGCCTCTTTTGTGTTCATATCTTCTACAAACTGTTTGATACCACCTTCAAAGTGATACTTCTCTTTTGTTCCATCTCTTTCATCTTTGAAATCTATAGTGATACGAGGATTTAGGTAGCAAAGCTCCTTAAATCTCTTCATAAGAATCTCTTTTTTGAACTCTACACTCTCAGTGAAGATAGTATCATCAGGCCAAAACTCTATACGAGTACCTGTTTTTCTAGGACTTTCTCCTGTGATTTTCAATGGCTCTACAGGAATACCTGCTCTAAAAGTCTGCTCATGTATATGACCATCTCTAAACACAGTCAAATGCAACTCTTTTGAAAGGGCATTTACAACAGATACACCAACACCATGAAGACCACCTGATACTTTGTATGTATCTTTGTCAAACTTACCACCGGCATGAAGAACAGTCAAAACCACAGTAGCTGCTGAGATTTTTTCTGTAGGGTGCTCGGCTACTGGGATACCACGACCATTATCTTCTATGATAGCTGAACCCTCTTTTGTAAGTGTCACTTTGATAGTGTCACAAAATCCAGCCATAGCCTCATCTATAGAGTTATCTACAACTTCATAAACAAGATGGTGTAAACCTTTTGTAGATGTATCACCGATATACATCCCAGGTCTTTTTCTAACTGCCTCTAAACCTTTGAGGACTTTGATATTACTAGCTCCATATTCTGCCATTATTCAGACTCCAATTATTTCTATACTATAGATATTTTATCGAAAAAAGCTGAATTTTAGGGGTAGTTATAGTTCCATTCCTTGTTGAAGCTTCTTTGTAGCTACTATATCTATCTTATTTGGCTCTACAAAGCGTTTTTGGTAGTATGCATCAATAGCATATCTGCCTATCATCGCTGCATTATCTGAGCAATATTGTAGTGGTGCTACTATCATCTCTTTGCCAAACTCATCACAAAGTTTCTCATATGCTTTACGGATGTAAAGGTTAGCAGACGCACCACCTACCAAAGCTACTGTTTTTGTAGGTTCTTGTTTGAAAATCTTTTTGCTTTTTTGTAGCAAGTGTAGTTTGACAGCTTTTTGAAAACTAGCTGATAGGTCACATTTGTCTTGATGAGTCATACTAGTAGCTCCACCTAGTTTTTCTACCTCTAATCTAACAGCATTTTTAAGCCCTGAGAGTGAAAAAGCGATAAGTGGAGAGTTTCTCAGTGGTACAGGAAGTTCAAACCTATCTTCATCACCTTCAAGTGCTAGTTTCTCTATGATAGGACCTCCTGGATATCCTAGTCCCATCATCTTGGCACACTTGTCAAAACTCTCACCCACACTATCATCCATACTAGTAGCTAGTATCTCCATCTTATCAAAACTCTCAACTCTAACTACCATAGTATGACCACCAGAGATAAGAAGTGTAAGTATAGGAAAAGTAGTCTCTTTTTCGATAAAAAGTGAGTAGATATGACCTTTGAGATGGTGTACAGCGATAAGTGGTATATCAAGCCCCACAGCCAAAGCTTTTGCCATAGCTATACCTTCTAGTAAGGTTACTCCAAGCCCTGGTTGATTTGTCACTGCTATAGCTTTAAGAGAGTCAAAATATTCTTTACACTCTTGAAGTATATTTGGCAAATCTATCGCATGTAAACGAGAGGCTAGTTCTGGTACTACTCCACCATATTTGGCATGTTGTGCCTCTTGTGAAATCTTTTTGTGAAAGAGTAGCTTCTTTGTATCTATATCAGTAATAGCTATCGAGCTATCATCACAACTACTCTCTATACTTAGTATCAAATTCATATCTTTATCTCCCAATATCCTCTAGTGCCATCTTATGTAACTACTCTTAGCAAATACTACTTTAGTGAAGTTTTTTATAAATGTAAAGTTCTATTTTTTGAATGATTATATCCTATAGTAGCTAAAAGCTTTTAGTAAGCTTTAATAATCGTTTTGATATTATCATAATCTAAAAACGATTAAGGAAATGATATGTTTGTTAACCGTCAAAAAGAGTTAGAACTACTCCAAGATGAGTATAGTATTGATGAGTTTAGATTTAGTGTTATTTATGGTAGAAGACGAGTTGGCAAGACTACACTTATCAAAGAGTATATCTCATCTAAATCATACATATACTTTTTGGCTACACTTGAGCCTATCAATATAATAGTAGCTAGATTTAAAAACTTGGTAGCTGAGTTTTTGGATGATGGGTTTTTACGCGATATAGAGCTGAAAAATTTTGAAGAGATTTTTAGATATATAGCTAAACAACACTTTAACAAAAAGCTTATCATTGTGATAGATGAGTTTCAGTATCTTGGCAAAGTGGACAAATCTATCCCCTCACAATTTCAATACATCATAGATGAAATACTCAAACCTACCGATATACACCTTATCTTTTGTGGGTCTATCATCTCTATGATGTACGAACAAACACTCTCGTACAACTCTCCTCTTTATGGCAGAAGAACAAGCAGTATCAAACTCAATGCACTAGAGTTTAAGTATCTTCAAATATTTTTTCCAAACAAAACAGAGCATGAACTCATAGAGCTTTATGCCATACTTTATGGGGTTCCTAAATATCTTGAACTTTTTAAAGATAGCGATGATATGTTTGATGCTATAGAGAAAAATATCTTGGATAAAAATGCTTTTTTGTATGATGAGCCTAGATTTATACTACAAAATGAAGTTAATGAACCTATGACATACTTCACCATACTAGAAGCTATAGCCAATGGGGAGCATAAACTAGGCAACATAGCAGGAAGACTCAATAAAAATGTCCAAAATATCACCTCATTTATCTCTAAACTTATAGAACTTGATATCATCTACAAAGAAGTTCCCATTACTGAACAAAACCCAAGTAAAAGCAAAAAAGGACTCTACTTTATCAAAGATAACTTTTTTAGATTTTGGTTTGCTTATGTGCTACCATATAAAAGTCAGTTAGAGATAGACAATACCTCTTATGCTATGAAAAAAATCAAAGAAAACTTTGCAGGTTTTGTGGCTAAAGTGTATGAAGATTTATGTGTGCAATACACATTGCAAAACTATCCTATTTTGAAAGCTGGTCGTTGGTGGAATAAAAATACCGAGATAGATGTTGTAGGTGTAGGTGAAGATTTTCTCATCACTGGAGAGTGTAAGTACTCTAATAAAAAAGTAGGTATAGATATACTTCAAAACTTAGAGATAAAAAGCCAAAATATAGAGTTGAAACTTCCTATAAGACACTATATACTATTTAGTAAAAGTGGCTTTACCAAAGAGCTTATAGAACTTTCTCATAAAAGAGAAGATGTTTTGTTGGTAGATAAGATAATCAACGGTTACAACCTACCATAAATTATACAACTTGTAGGTTTGACCATGTCAAACAAAAAAAATCAAGTATAAGGACAGTATAATCTACCTAAATTTGCAAAGCAAATCTCTCCACCTCATCATCTATCTCAAACAACTCTTGTAAAGATAAAGCTTTGACTCCATCAAAATGTTTGTAAGTTTTTAAGATACGCTCTATCATATCTCCAAAGTTGTATCTATCTTCTACAAACCCTTTGATAGCTACCTCATTGGCACGATTTAGCACCACTCCCATATCGGGATTGGATAAAAGATGCTCTTTTATCTGCCACATTGGGTATCTGTCTTCTTTTATCTCTTCAAATTTTATAGAGTTTAACTCTAGTAGATTTAGTGGTGGCAAGATAGTCTCATCTACACTATCAACCATAGCATATGCTATAGGCAGTTTCATATCTGTACCACTTAGCTGAGCTGTGGTTACCCCATCTACAAACTCTACTAAAGCATGAACTGTAGAACTTCTCTCTATATATGCATCTATTTTGGTTGTGTAAAAAAGCCATCTAGCTTCTAGCAGTTCAAAGAGTTTGTTTACCATAGATGCACTATCTATAGTGATCTTTTGTCCCATAGACCAGTTTGGGTGTTTGAGTGCATCTTGGAGTGTGGCATTTGCTATAGCATCTATATCCCAGTCACGAAATGCACCACCACTAGCTGTGATATATAGTTTGTTTGGTTTTTTATCTCCTAGCAAGTACCAAAGCCCAAAGTGTTCACTATCTATAGGGATAAGTTTAGATGAGTCTATAAATCTACCTGCTATTACTAGGGATTCTTTGTTGGCAAGAGATAGCTTTTTGCCAAGTTCTAAGGCTTTGAGAGTTGGTTTAAGTCCAGCAAATCCTACTAAAGCATTGATAACTCTCAAAGATGAAGAGAGTTCTAGTATCTCCAAGATACCTTGCTCTCCTACAAAAACTCTATCGTGATTTACCAGCTCTTTTTTGCTACCATCACTTATGGCTACAAACTTAGGATTAAACTCAGCTATCTGTTTGTTAAGTAACTCTATATTGTTACCAGCTACAAGTGCTTCAACTTCTATCGAGTATCTTTTGGCGATGAGAAGGGCATTGACTCCTATGGAGCCGGTAGATCCTAATATAACTACTGACATATTATAGTAAAGCCCTAAG
>Ga0256828_1001091_pt1 | contig 17361 bp, 14 predicted proteins | sample CV88metaG_FD_185993 | JGI IMG/M metagenome (GOLD analysis project Ga0256828, IMG submission 185993) | Hydrothermal vent microbial communities from East Pacific Rise, Pacific Ocean - CV88 | ecosystem: Environmental > Aquatic > Marine > Hydrothermal vents | place: Pacific Ocean: East Pacific Rise...
ATACGACATCCGTTTTCAACGATACATTCACCCTCAAATGTTACACCCTCTTCGATGTAGATAGTAGAAGGAAGCTGCATGATGACACCTTCGTTCATAAGTTTTGTTTTGATGCGATCTTGCATGATCTCTTCAGAGTCTGCCAAGTCCTTTTTAGAGTTGACACCTTTAAAGTGCTCTTCATCGACTAAAAGGGGAACGATGCTCAGACCATCTTTTTTTGCCATAGCGATAACGTCCGTAAGATAGTACTCCTCTTGGGCATTGTCATTGCTGAGGAGTGGAATGTATTTGTCGATTACATCTTTTGAAAATGCGTAGATACCTGCGTTTACAGTAGTAGTGTTGAGTTCTGCATCATTTGCATCTTTTTGTTCAACAATATACTGTACATGGTTCTCTTTGATGATAACACGACCGTAGCCGTTTGGATCTTCAAGGTCGAAGATACTCATAATGATGTCATCTTCAAGCTCTAAAAATCCTTCAAGTGCTTTAGATGTGATAAGAGGCATATCTCCGTTTAAAACCAAAACCTTTTGGTTCTTTGGCGTGATGTTCTTCATAGCTCCGCCGGTTCCTGGAAAGTTTGCAGCATCTTGTACTACAAAAGAGATGTCATCAAAATATTTTCCCATCTCCTCAATTACTGCCTCTTTTTGGTGTGCAACAACGACAGATACATCATTTGAGATCTCACGAGAAGCTTTAATGATATGATAAAGCATAGGTTTACCACTGATGTTATGTAAAACTTTTGCCTTTGGCGACTTCATACGACTGCCTTTTCCAGCAGCTAAAATGACTATGCTTATACTATCTTTGTTCATTATTTATCCCGTAGTTTATTTTTGTGACATTGTAACATTTATTAGGCTTTTTTTTCAATTTTATTGCGCATCTTTTCATAAATAAAGAGTGTAGAGAATACACCGACAAGTGTACCTGCCATAATATCGCTCACAAAGTGATCTCCTGCTAAAATTCTTCCACTTGCAAAGCTCAAACCAAGAACTATCCAAAGATACAGATAACGTGGAAAGAGAAGGTACATCACTGTGAATGTAGCAGCTATTGTGACCGTGTGTCCAGAAGGAAAAGAGGAATAGGTACTTGGATGATGATACATAGTAATGAAGTGGTATTTGACTTTTTCAATAATACCCATATCGAAGTTTTGAAAAAGTAGAAAGCCATAATCATGATGCCCGTATTCCAATCCTTTTGGTCTTATACGTCCAAAAGTCCACTTCAGGACAATACTGATAAGACCTGAAAAAACATTTGCATAAAAAAGAAAAAGAAATCTGTTTTTGAGGAGTTCATTCTCTTTGATATATTTGTAGTATAAAAAGCCAAGTATACCGGCACCTATGTACCATTGCGATTCTCCTGAAATACTTAAAAGTTTTCCAAAATGTTTGTATGTATCTTGATGTGCCAAAAAGTAGAGTGCTACATTTTTGTCAATAAAGTTGTAGCTTATGATAATAATAGGAACGGCAATTAGCAGCGTCATGAAAAGATTTTTCTTTGTTGCTTTCACTTAAGCCCCTGAAAATCTTTACACATGACCAAATTGACACTGTTTACACGATGACCTGAGATATTTATATCAAAATTTTCAATAGTATAGACCTCGTCACATTTCATATAGTTTGCTACATCTTTGTGTAAAAAGTGGGTGTTTATGACTATGAGGTCTTTCCCTTTGGCTTTTGAATCTTCCCAGAAATCGAACTGGTCTTCTCTTTTATCAATAAGATAGATTTTTGATTTGTATGGATGATTGTAAAACATTGCTCGCGAAGCAAGTGTCCAGTTGGTAACTGCAAGTGCCTCTTTTTTATCATCTTTTATTACTGCATTTGCTTTTTTCATAATGGTCGGCCAACCGTAAATATCTCTGTGAATAGATTGGTAATCAGGTTGAGGAATAAATTTAAAGACCAGTTCTGCATATGCAAGAGCACTGACAAACAGTCCAAAGATAAGAGCATACTTGACATACTTTTTAGATACATCGAACATATAGTATGTTCCTATAGGAATAAAAAGCATATAAAAAAGTGCTGACCAATGAGGCAGAGCAGTTTTATAGAGTGAAGCATAGGTAAAAAAGCTGATAAGTGTCAACCCAAAAAGTGCAGTGAGTAAAAGGGTGTCGTTTTTACTTTTAAAAGCTTTGTAAAGTCCGTAAAATGCAAGTGGAACCAAGAGTGGATTATATGCACCGAATTGTGCACCCAAAGATCTGAAAAATCCACCCCAATGGATATGGCTGCTGCCAACGACGTGAGAACTTTGGTATGTAAAACTGATCCAGTCGTGTATGATATTCCAGTACAAAACAGGTGCAATGAGTATAAACGCAGTGATTATTGCCAGTAGGATCTTTGGTGTATAAAGAAGTCTAAACTCTTTTTTGATAAGAATATAGGCGATAATGGGTACAACAAACAAAACTGCAGTGTATTTGCTCAAACCTGCGAGACCGAGTAAAATGCCTAAAGTAAGCCAGTTCTTTGTTGAAGGCTCTTTTTCAAGGTTTATGACACTGAAAATGATGGGAATGATGAATAAAAAAAGCAGGGTATCAGGCATAAGCATCAAAAAAAGCGCATTGAATATAAATGATGCATAGAGCGCTAAAACGGCTATAAAAGATTTTTTAGCATCATTGTCTATTTGATAGATAAGTCGATATAAAAAGAGTGATGTGACAAATCCGATAAGGATTGCACTGACACGTGCTCCAAATTCATCAAGACCGAAAATAGAGGTGAAAAAGTACTGTACCCATCCGACAAGAGGGGGATGGTCGAAGTAGCTCCAATCAAGATGAATACCATAAAGTACATAGTGTGCTTCATCAACTCCAAGCCCAACATAAGGTGCTATAAGCAGTCTTAAAAGAGCTACTAAAGTAATAAAAAGAAGAAAGCTTCTATGCTCTTTAGCGAGAAAGTTCATCAAGCTTAAATTTTAGTGTATTAAATACCCAGTCAGGAGTGATGATCTTGATACATTGGTTATCACTACATGGTGTTTTTCTATGGTTGGAAGCACTTACACAAGGACTACAAGCCATACCTGCGAAGATAGGAGTACTAGGTCCAAGTGAACCATACAGCGCAGGTGTTTCAGGACCAAAGATAACAAATGTATGCATATCTGTAATAGAAGCAAAGTGTGCAGGACCTGAATCATTTGTAAGCATAAATGCACTGACACTGTAAAGGGCAGGGAGTTGTAAGAATTTGACCGCGCCTGCAAAGTTGATACAGCGTTTGTCTCCTACATAGTCAGCTAAAAGTTGAGCTCCCTCTTTTTCGGCAGGTGCTCCTGTAAGCAGAACAATTGCATTTTCATTATATGCAAGGATCTTTTTGATCACTTCACCATAGTTCTCTCTGTCCCATCTTCTTTGAGGGAGCAGGTCAGATGCATTGGAATTTACTAGAATCACAGGATTGTTTTCTCTGTCAAAGCCTTCATACAGGTCTGAAATGATAGCTATAACAGAGTCTTTCTCCTCATCACTGATAACTGCTTTTGCAATTTGAATCTCACTGTCATCGATCACACGTTTTGTAAATGGAAGTTCTTGTTTTTCGCTAAGAAGTGCATCTACCAAAGCTATGAAGTTCTTTGCAATATGCTGGTGTGGATTATAGGCAACTTTATGTGTTAAAAAGTCTCCACGGTAAAGTCCTTCATTATGAAAAGCGTGAAAACCAACACGATTTTGTGCTCCACTGGCTGCAGTTAAAAGTGCTGTAAATCGTGAAAACAGCTCTAAATCAATAACAGAATCGATCTCTTTTTCTCTACACCATTTTAAAAATTCGAGTGATGTTTGTGCTATCTCTACTATTCCGCTCTCATCAATGGTAAATATGTTTTTTTCAGGAACAGTTTCAAGAAGTTGCAAAGATACTTTGTTCTTTGAAAAGATGACAAAATAGAGTTCACCTTCAATATTTGCTTTGAGCTTTCTCATAGCAGGGTCGACCAAAATAGCACTTCCCATCTCTGAAAGTTCTATAAGGAGTACATTCTTTGGTTTTACTCTTTTTGGCGGTACAAAAAAGTCTACGGTTTTTTTGATAATTGTACCTGTAAATGCTAAAGGAACTCCTGCATAATGGTCAATATTTCTCATAGTATCTACATTCATATTTTTTCCTCTTGTGTGATTTTTTTATTTTTTATCCAGAAGTAAGAGCCTGGAAGTGCACTGATAATAAGCAATAGTCCATATAAAATACTCATTGCAAGGATTTTAGTTGGGTTGGCACCTACCAGGGTAAAGATACCGACCATCGCTCCCTCTCTGATTCCCCATCCTGCGAGAGAAATAGGGATAATAGTAAGTAAAAAGACGGGAGGAACAGCGATAAGAAGCATTTGAAAGCTCAAATGCGCATCAATACTGAGTGAAATACCGTACATAGTCAAAACAGATAAAAAGTGTACAGCAACAGAAATAGAGATATGCTGCATCAATACGATTTTAGAACTATAAAGCTCATTGAGTCTTCGTGAAAGTCTGTGTAGCAGATTTATGTATTTATACTTTGAAAGAAAATGAATTTTATCAAATACAAAGAGGGATGCAAAGCCTATGAGTCCAGTGAGGGACACAAAAATAATAAGCTGTGAAAGATCATGGTCAAATGTTCCGTAAAAGAGAATAGATGCTATAAGGTTGAGTGTCAGTAGTCCTACCAATCCTACAACTCTATCCACAAATACTCCGTATAAAGCCTCTTTTTTGTCATAACCTTTACGTGTAAGGTCTATCATCCTTACTGCATCACCACCAATACTGCTTGGCAATACTTGATTGAAGAATGTTCCTTTAAAATAGCTTTGTACGTAAAATGACAAACTCTCTTTAAAAATAAGTAGTTTAGAGATTTTGAACCATCTGTAAGCTGCAAGGTAAGTACTGCCAAGTTGTAAAATAAGTGCCAGTAAAATCCAGCCACCATGACTTTTTGCCAAGATAGCCCAAAGCTCATGGAAGTTTATATTTAGAAACAAGTAGTAAAAGATTGCAATTGTTATTAACAACTTAATTATATTTTTCATTGAATGCCATATTATAAAGTAAAGACATTTTATCAAAAAGTTAATTAATTTTTAGTAAATAAGTATTTATATTTTATTTTTTTATAGGGTCTGAGACTCTATATGTATAAAATATCCTGCGTTTAGGAACTACGATATTCGTATCGATAAGTTTTACGTTCTTGTAAAGTCTTTTGAGCTCTGCATCTCTTCTGTGTTTACGAACCACTACAAGTCCACTTTGAAGAAAACCTTTTTTACGCCACATATCATACTGTGAATAACGTGAGTGCAATGCGACATCGGTGTCTGGGTGTCCTGGTAAATAGTACTTGAGATATGCAGCAGTTGAGAGATGATCACCGTAGAACTTGTCTCCCGGTCTTGCAAAACTTGCAACTCTGTGAAAGATATCATCACTTTTATACATCTCTGTACGGATAATATCAAGGTGAAAAAGGAAAAGATAACGCCCTAAAATAGTAAAAATAAGAGCAATGATCAGACCGATCTTAAAGATTTTCTTGAGGTTATATTGGCTTACGACATAAGCTACTAAGATAACACCACCGATGTATGCAGGTGCATCGAAATTGAGTCCCATCTTTTTAAAAAGAGATTTATAGAGGAAAAGACCGATAGTAAGGGTGACATTCAGTGCAATAAAGAAGAGCTTGTCATTTTTGTAAAAGAGCTTCTCCTTGTAAAGATAGTAAAATAAAAGCCATGCAAATACTGGTGAGAAAATACCAAATTGACCAGCAATGAATGTAAAGAAACTCTCAAGATTTATTTTGAAAACACCACTCGAACCATGGTGTATCTGAAATAGAAAACTTATCCAGTCATGTTTATAGTTCCACCAAACCATAGGAGAGACTATCGCAAGTGCGATCAAAAGGGCAGTGTAGAATTTAATATTAGTTAGTATGCTTCGTTTTCTTAGGATTATAAAGAGAAGTATGGATCCAACTAATAGAATAGAAGTATATTTGCTCATCATTAAAAGACCAAGCATGATTCCAGCTAAAATATACTCTTGCCAACTGCCAAAAAAGAGAGCTCTGTAAGAGTAGTAAAGTGAAAGGGTCCAAAAGAGAATCGTAGGAGCATCTGTAGTCGTAATGATATACCCTGCGTTTACAATGATAACACTTAAAAATATGAGTATTGCGTTGAGCGCTGTCTTTTCATCACTGAGCTCAGCGGTGAATTTGAAGATATAAAACGCAGCGATTGTAAAAGAGATAACATTTACAAGTCGAATTCCCCATTCACTTTGGGAGATATGATTTGTCAAAGAGATCAAAAAAGCTACCATTGGAGGGTGATCGAAGTATCCCCATTGAAGATGGTGGCTCCACATCCAATAATAGGCTTCATCTCCATGAAGAGGTATAAAAGCATTATAAATTGCAGAAAAAACTGCCATTAGAAGTATAAGCGTATACGCGGATTTTCTTGGTGAACGGTAGAGTGTTTCAAGCATAGTTGTATCTAATCCTCAATAATAGTGATGACATTATACAACAAAAGATATTTTTTTGATTTCTTGTGGTATTATAATGCAATTATAAATTTTTGCTAAGGTTTTTGGATGGATTTAGGTACGGTTATTGGTATTGTTTTAATTATGGCACTTCTTTTGGGTGCTATGGTTATGGGTGTTGGTATCGGTGCTTATATTGATATTCCTTCGGTACTTATCGTTGTAGGTGGTAGTATCGGTGCCTTGATGGTTTCATTTAAACCAGCGCAGATGAAGCAGTTCACAAAAGTCTTTATGAAAGCTATTAAGCCTGGTGAAGAGGATGTTGGTGAACTTATCAAAAAACTTGTTGAGTTCGCGACCAAAGCAAGAAAAGACGGAATTCTTGCACTTGAGAGTGATGTTAACGGTGAAGAGAACGAGTTCTTGAAAAAAGGTCTTTCAATGGCTATTGACGGAAGTGAGCCTGATACGATCCGTGAACTTCTTGAAATTGAGATGGAACAGACAAGTACAAGACACAAGATACATGGTTCGATCTTTAATCAATGGGCAGGGCTTGCAGGAGCTATGGGTATGATCGGTACTCTTATTGGTCTGGTTGCGATGCTTTTGAACATGGCAGATCCTTCAGCAATTGGTCCATCAATGGCGGTTGCTTTACTTACAACAATGTACGGTGCGATGATCGGTAATATATTTGGAACACCTATCTATAATATCTTGAATATTAGAAATGATGAAGAGACTATGGTCAAAGAGATGATAGTCGAAGGTATCATGTCGATTCAAGCTGGTGATGCTCCAAGAGTTCTAGAAGCTAAACTTCTTGCTTATTTAGCTCCGTCTGACCGTGTCAGTCAATTTGACTAATGATGGATACTTATAATGGGTAAGAAAAAGTGTCCAGAGTGTGAAGAGTGTCTTCCTGCGTGGTTAGCTGCGTTTGGAGACTTGATGTCTCTGCTTTTATGTTTTTTCGTTTTACTACTTTCTATGTCAAGTATGGATGCAAAAAAGGTATCTGAAGCTATCGGTTCACTCTCAGGTGCCATGAGCGTACTTGAAGGTGGGACAAAGACCGAGATCTCACAACAACGTATTCAAGAGTCAACTCCTATCGAATCTCAAGATGAAACGAGTGATACTGTAAATAGAATCAAGCAGGCTGCTGCTGATGCAAACGAGATGATGGAACAGACTCAAAGTCCGACAATTACAGTCGAGGAAGCACAAGATGGATTTGTGATCAAGATGCCTGCTGCACTGCTTTTTAAACCAGGCAGTGCTACCATAGAAAATCAAGATGCATTGCTTTTTCTAAAAAGAGTTGCTTTGATCACTGAAGAACTACCTCAAGATATGCAGGTAAATGCACAAGGCTATACAGACAATACAAAACCTGGAGCGGACAGTCCTTTTAAAGATAACTGGGAACTCTCAGCTGCACGTGCTATTGCTGTTGTTCATGAACTTATTTTGGATGGTGTAGCACCCAAACGTTTAAGTGCAACTGGATTTGCACAGTATTCACCTATTGCTACGAATGCAACAGCAGTGGGTAGAGAGAAAAACCGTCGGGTTGAATTACATTTTTATGGTAAGAAAAGTGCAGAGAAATCTAAAGTGGGTAAATCTATTTTAGATAAAACAGCAGGAACAAAATGATAAGAGTTATTCTATCTTTGTTCATTCTCAGTGGCGTTCTTTTTGGAGCTGACTCTGTTATTCCAACATTAAATCTCAATCTTTCTGCTCCAGATACACCAGAGCAGTTGGTATCATCGCTTAATGTACTTGTCATACTGACGCTGCTTGTTTTAGCACCGTCAATGGTTCTTGTAATGACAACCTTTACGCGATTTATTATCGTACTTGGTTTCTTACGTCAGGCACTGGGAACGCAGCAGGTTCCACCAACGCAGATTCTTGTCATGCTTGCAATGATACTGACGTTTTTTGTTATGGAACCAATAGGAACAAAAGCATACCATCAGGGTGTACAGCCTTATATCGAGAAAAAGATAGGTTATGAAGAGGCATTTACCAAAACTGCACTGCCTTTTAAAAATTTTATGATCAGAAATACACGAGAGAAGGATCTTGCACTTTTTTTACGTATTAGAAAGATGCAAAATCCTAAAACAGTTGCAGATGTACCACTTTCAATCGTGATTCCTGCCTTTTTGATCAGTGAACTCAAGACTGCGTTTGAGATAGGTTTTTTACTCTTTTTACCATTTTTGGTAATAGATATGGTAGTGGCTTCAATACTGATGTCTATGGGTATGATGATGTTACCTCCTGTAATGATATCTCTGCCCTTTAAGATACTTGTGTTTGTACTGATAGATGGATGGAACCTTTTAATAGGTAATCTGATAGCTTCAATTAAATAGTTAGGAAAATTAGATGGATTGTAAATATTTTGGAGAGTGTGGTGCTTGTAGAATCTATGAGGGAGGATACGAAGCCCAACTCAACGAGAAACTGCAGATAAATAAAGAGCGATTTCAAAATTTTTACACAAAAGATATCGCTGTTTTTCGATCTCCCGATGAACACTACCGTGCCAGAAGTGAATTTAAAATATGGCATGATGGCGATGAAATTCACTATGCTATGAACCATATAGACAAAAAGGGTGTTGTATTTATTGATGAGTGTCCACAGGTAAATATACATATCTCAAAGCTTATGCCAAAACTTCTCCATGTTATTAAAGAGAAAAAGATGGACTTTAAACTCTTTGGTGCTGATTTTTTAAGCTCAAGCAGTGGTGAGGTAGTCGTCTCTTTACTCTATCATAGAAAATTGGATGATGAGTGGCAACGACAGGCACAAGAAATAGCAGAAGAACTAAATATCTATCTTATTGGCCGAGCCAGAAAGCAGAAAATGGTCATTGGACAGGATTTTATTACTGAGAGTTTAAATATTGCAGATAAAGAGTATAGGTTCAATTATATAGAAAACAGTTTTACTCAACCAAATCCACGCGTAAATGAGCAGATGATAGCATGGGCAATGGAGAGATTTTCTGCTGCCAAGGGAGATCTGCTTGAACTCTATTGTGGTGCTGGGAACTTTACCATTCCTTTTGCAACGATTTTTGATAAGGTCTTGGCAACAGAGATATCAAAATCTTCCATAAACGCAGCCAAAGAGAATATGCGGTTAAACAGTGTGGACAATATTGAATTCGTTAGAATGAGCGTTGAAGAGTTCGTACAGGCTCTTGATGGTGTAAGAGAGTTCAGACGAATGAAAGATATTGATATAAATGCATACAATATAAACTCTATATTTGTAGATCCTCCACGAAGTGGTATGGATGAAGCATCATGTAATTTCAGTGCACGTTATGAGCATATTCTTTACATCTCATGTAATCCTGAAACTTTAGTAAGGGATTTGGAGATTCTTTGTAAAACACATGAAGTGGTCGATATGGCACTTTTTGATCAGTTCCCGTATACTGGACATGTTGAAATGGGTGTAAAACTCATCAAAAGAAAATAGTTATGAAAAAAATACTTATTATCAGTAATGGTAAGGTTGGTGAACATTTCATAAATAGAGTCATACAGACACATACAAGTGAAAATATCTACTATATCGTACAACTCAAAGAGAAAAAATTTGAAAATGCTTCTCCTGCAAGATTTAAATTTTATGAGTTTGACCCTACAAGTTTTTATAAGCTGGCCAATTTACTGAAAATGGAGTTTGTGCAGGTCATTATTGCGATGGACTCACAGATAGATGTTGAGAACACTATTAAAAATATTCGTATGGTGAAGAAACAACTCCGTGTCGTTGTACTTAATCTTTGGGATATGAAGAGTGAAGGTTCCAATGTCGTACTGGTAAACGCAAATGAGATACTGGCATCACGTCTACTTGACTATCTGCCAAATGTACCTGTGATCGCACAAAATGTGGGAGTAGGTGAGGGTGAGATAATGGAAGTGCTTGTTCCATTTGGGAGTTCATTTGTTTATAGACATATTGGCGCGATCGAGCAGAAAAACTGGCGTATCGTAGCGATATACAGAGATAGAAAACTTGTAATGCCTTCACGAAGAAGGATGATCCACCCAAATGATACTCTTTTACTGGTGGGCGAGCCTGCTGTTCTCAAATCTGTTTATAGAGCCATTAAACGTGAACTGGGACAATTTCCAGAGCCTTTTGGAAGTAATATCATGCTCTATATCGATATGGATATAGTACCGCATGAAACGATCAAAGAGCTTGTAAATCAAGCTGTATATGTACAAGAAAAATTTCATCATGATTTGATAATTAAAGTGGTAAATCCAGGGAATATTGAGATCTTAGAGTATATTAAAAGTTTTAAAACTTTTAATATTTTGGTAAATATTGAATACGACGATGTCCATATTCGCAGTGCATTTATGAATGATATTAATAAATATCATGTTGGTTTAGTCATCGTTTCGTGTGATATGTTTAGGGATTACTATGTCAGAAACGCTCTTTACGAAGTACATGTTCCAGTACTCAAACTCTCCACAAAACTACTCTCTACTGTAAAAGATGTCTCTTTGATCCTCTCAGACAATAGAGATCTAGAGAAGATCTCTGCTACCATCTTTGATATTTCAGAGCAGTTGAATCTCAATATAGAGCTCTATAACTATACGAATGAACATCAAGAAAACAGAGAACAGGTGATAGAGCATTTTCAAAATCTCTCAACTATTTTTTCTAAGTCTATTAAAATATACAATGAAAATGAGAATCCGATAAGACGTTTAAAAGAGAAAGAGAACTTTATTCAAATATTGCCATTTACAAGCAAGTTGACGCAACGGCATATATTTTCTCTCTTTTCGACAGACAGCGAAAAACTCTACCACAAACTTGACGAATATATACAAATATTCATTCCTGTACAGATATGATTTAGCCGCTTTTTAGTAAAAATCAAGTATTATTTATCATATTTATAAATTTGGATAGATAATGCAAGTAAACATTCCCCTTAAACAAGTAATAGACAACTCTTATGATATAACGATCGATACAATGCCTAAGATGCATTTTCATAAAAAAGTAGCGATTGTGACAAATCCTAAAGTGGCTGGTCTGCATTTAGGATACCTCCTCTCAAAAATCTCTGCCAAAGAGCTTTATATTATCACTGTCCCTGATGGAGAAGAGTACAAGAATCAAGCTTCAGTTGATACTATCTTGGAATCTCTTTTCAATCATCGATTTAATCGCAGCTCTCTGCTTATTGCATTTGGTGGTGGTGTTATCGGCGATATGACGGGATATGTAGCGAGTATCTATCAACGTGGAATTGATTTTGTACAAATTCCGACAACACTGCTCTCTCAAGTTGATGCAAGTGTCGGTGGTAAAACCGGGATGAATAACAAATATGGAAAAAACCTTATAGGTGCATTCCATCAGCCTCAGGGCGTCTATATCGATCCACACTTTTTGGAGACATTGCCAAAAAGAGAATTTGGTGCCGGTGTTGCTGAAATAGTAAAGATGGCTGTAACTTTTAACAAAGATTTTTTTGAATTTTTGGAAGAGGCAGACCTCAATGATAAAAAAGTTCTGCAAGAGGCGATCAAACAGGCCGTAGAGACAAAAGCCTCTGTTGTAGCAAAAGATGAAAAAGAGAGAGGTCTGCGTGCGGCACTTAACTATGGACATACTTTTGGACATGTGATAGAGAGTCAAACGCAGTACAGAACATATCTACACGGTGAAGCTGTTGCTATTGGGATGGTGATGGCAAATAAGCTGGCTGTGGCTATGGGACTGATGAATGAAGAAGAGGCTGCAAGAGTTGAAAAACTTTTACAAAAATATGACCTTCCTACTTCTTATGACATAGAAGATGTAGAAGCTTTTTATGAAACATTCTATCTGGATAAAAAAAGTTCGGATGCTTCTATCACTTTTATTGTTCCTAAACATATAGGTGGAGTAATAATCACTGATGAAATCGATAGAAAATTGATTTTAGATGTATTGAAAACTTTTAAGGCATCTTAATGAACGCAAAACTCTTTATTTTTCTTTTTCTCTGTTTACAAACTCTTAATGCAGCTGTAGATATGAATGTCAGTGTTGATGATAATCGTAGTGAAGAGCAGATCTTGGCAATTCAAGCGCAGCAAGAGTCTGCAAAAAATGATAAGATACAAGAGTACAAAACACAGCTTGAAACTTTAAAGACACAGATCTCAGATGAAAATATGTGGATAAAAAGTTACGCTTCATATTTGACAGCACTTGATGTGAAGAATAATCTTGAGAGCATTAAAGCAAGAATCGACTATCTCTCAAAACACGCAAAGACAGCAAGTGAAAAATCAGAACTGAGTGCACTTAAAGATAAGCAGAAAATTTTAGCAACACAGGTAGAAACACTCAAGGGTGATTTTGCACTCGCTCCTTTTTCTGAGTTGATCACTCCTCCAAATATAGAAAAAATTCCAGAAATCACTAATCCTTTTGATATTTTTACAGGGCTTTCTTTGATAAAGACATTTGACTCTAATTTTGAGGAGTACAAAAAGAAAAAAGAGGCACTTGTAAATCTTATCAATATCTTGCAAACGCAGGCGAGAATCTATAAAAAACTGCAAGCTTTAGATACAAATCATGATTACGCTAAAAGTATTGCACAGCAGAATATGCAGATAGAGATGTTTAAACGGGCTCTGGATACGATGGATGTTACGATGAACGTCTATCAAAAAAGACTTGATGTCGCAGAGGTCAACATTAATAAAAGTATAAAAAGACAAGTTTATGGGTTGATGAAAATCGCTACTATTATCTTTGTCATCTTCCTTATATTCTTTCTTTTAAAATTGATGGTAAAAAAATATATTACTGATAATGAACGCTTTTATATGGCAAACAAAATCATTACATTTACCAATTTTACCATTATTATTTTGGTGCTTTTCTTCAACTATATTGAAAATGCGAGTTATATTGTAACGATCTTGGGATTTGCATCGGCAGGTATCGCTATTGCTATGAAAGATTGGTTTATGAGTCTTTTAGGTTGGCTTGTTATTGTCTTTGGCGGCAGTATTCATGTGGGTGACAGGATTCGTGTCGATTTGGACGGAATGAAGTATGTTGGAGATGTTCTAGATATTTCACTACTGCGCATTACTATTTTAGAAGATATTACTCTAACATCTATTATGCAAAATCGTCGTGCGGGTAGAATTATTTTTATTCCTAACAATTATGTTTTTACAAAAATGATCGCCAACTATACACACAACTCTTTAAAGACAGTATGGGATGGCGTCAAAATCACTATTACATTTGATTCAAACCATAAAAAAGCGATGCACATCGTAAAAGAGATCACTAAAAAGTACTCAAAAGGGTATACTGATATCACAAGAAAACAACTCAATAAACTACGACAGAACTATAGTCTGAAAAATACAAATGTAGAACCGAGGATCTACTCTTTTATAGAATCGAACGGGCTTGATATTGAAGCATGGTATTTAACGAATGCTTACGGTACTTTGACACTTCGTAGTGTTATCTCATCAGATATAGTTGATGCTTTTAATAAAGAAGATGATATAACCATCGCATATCCTACACAAAAACTAAATGTTTCAATGCACAATGAAGATGCAATACAACATAATCACGAGCTGGTATAATGAAAAAAAAAGTATATTTTAAAACCTTTGGCTGTCGCACGAATCTTTATGACTCACAGGTAATGATGAGTTCTCTTAAAGAGTATGACATTACGGAAAACGAAGATGAAGCAGATGTAATAGTAATCAACTCCTGTACAGTGACAAATGGTGCAGATACACATGTTCGCTCTTACATCTCTCAAGTAGAGAAGCATAATGCAGATGCAAAACTTTTTCTTACAGGATGTGGTGCGCATACAAAAGGGGAGTCTCTTTTAAAAGAAAATCGTATTCATGGTGTATTTGGGCAGAGTGAAAAGCAGAAGATTGATACATTGCTCAAAAAGGAGAAACCTTTTTATGAACCAGGTGATCTTAATCATATCGATGATATGGTCGTTGATGAATTTGTAGGAAAGAGCAGGGCATTTATAAAAATCCAAGAGGGATGTAATTTCCGCTGTTCTTACTGTATCATTCCTTACGTTCGTGGTGATGCGAGAAGTATGGATGAAAGACGTATTTTAGAGCAGATTAGCAGATTGGCTTCAAATGGTTTTGGTGAGTTTATTCTTACTGGAACAAATGTCGGAAGTTATGGACAAGATACGAAAACTTCTTTGGCAAAACTAATGAAACGAATGTCACAAATACGTGGTGTTAGAAGAATTAGGTTAGGGAGTGTTGAACCGATCCAAATAGGTGATGAGTTCAAAGAGATTTTGGATGAGCCATGGATGGAAAAGCATATGCATATTGCTCTACAACACACTTCTCCCAAAATGTTAAAACTGATGAACAGACGAAATGTTTATAGACAAGACAGAGAGCTGTTTGAGTTTTTAGCAGACAAAGGGTATGCAATAGGGACAGATTTTATTACGGGACATCCTGGAGAGAGTGAAGAGCTTTGGCAAGAAGCGATGCTAAACGCAGCGGCACTACCTTTGACACATATTCATGCTTTTACATACTCAAAACGTGACGGTACCCCTTCAGCTGTAATGAAACCTGAGGTAAATGGTAAGCTTGCAAAAACCAGACTGCATGAACTGCAAAATCTTATCCATGAAAAAAACCTTGCATTTCGTACTGCGTTTGATGGGAGCTTGGATGTTCTTGTTGAATCTTACAAAGATGGACTCTATCATGGACTCGATCAGCATTTTAATAAAATCGTAATAGAATCAAAAGAAGATCTGGTCGGAAACTGGATCACAGTTGATGATTATGAGGTGAAAAAGGAGTTTAACTATGCTCGAATCTAAGACAAACCGTATTGCTCTGTATCTTTCTGCGTTTATTATTATCGGACTTGTCCTTTTTGCAGTCTTAAGAGATAACTCACAGGCGATTTCTCTTGCTCAGGCCAATGAACTATTGCATGATGGAGATGTTAAAAAGGTTATTGCTACAAAGAAATATGTATTTTTAAAAACAGATACAGGGTATTATAAAATTCCATCATCACAAGTAACTCCAAAAATGTTTATCAATCAAAAGGTAGAAGTTGGGAGTGAAGCAAATATCTTGATTTATATACTGCTGTTTGTGATTATCTTAGGTCTTGGCTCATTGATCTTTCGTTATTTTCAAAAAAGGAACTTTCAGTTTGTAGATACTAATGGACAAAATAGCGGAGGCTCTTCTGCTGGTTTATTATCACAGGAATCTTCTGTTATAGAGGCTATAAAGAGTGATGTCAGTTTTGATGATATCGGTGGTATCAATGATGTAAAAGTCGAACTTGAAGAGATCATCGATTTTATGAAAAATCCAAAAAGGTACAAAAGTTTTGGTGCACGTCTGCCTAAAGGTGTTTTGCTTGTAGGCCCTCCAGGTGTGGGTAAAACGATGATCGCAAAAGCTGTTGCACATGAAGCAGGAGTACCATTTTACTATCAAAGTGGAGCCTCGTTTGTACAGATATATGTTGGAATGGGTGCCAAACGTGTACATGATCTCTTTGTAGCTGCGAAAAAAAATGCACCATCTATCATCTTTATAGATGAGATAGATGCTGTTGGTAAAAAAAGAGATGGCAATAGAAATGATGAGAGAGAAGCTACACTTAACCAACTTTTGACTGAGATGGATGGGTTTGAAGGCTCAAGTGGAGTTATTGTTGTTGCTGCAACAAATAAGATAGATGTCTTAGACTCGGCACTGCTGCGAGCGGGACGATTTGATAGACGTATCTTTGTGGAATTGCCGACAAAAATAGAACGTGCAGCCATCTTAGAGAAGTATCTTGAAACAGTACCACATGAACTTGATGTAAAAGTAGTAGCGAATATGACGGTTGGTTTTAATGGAGCCTCTTTAGCTGCTTTAGTGAATGAAGCTGCACTTTTGGCTCTCAGACAGAATGATTTTCATGTAACACTTGAACATTTTTATCAGGTAAAAGATAAAGTAATGTTTGGGAAGAAAAAGCTGCAAATGCTGAGTGAAAAGCAAAAAGCATTTCGTGTTACATATCAGGCTGGAAAAGTTTTGGTAGCGACCTACTATGACCTGCCTTTTGAAAAATTAATGCTCTCTAACGAGAAGTTGACACCAGATACTGACGAACCATATATCAAACAGGAGTTAGAGTCTCGTGTCAAGATGTTCTTAGCAGGTATGGCCTCTTGTGATATTAAATACAGTGAACACTCAAATAAAGCCAAAGAAGACTTGACACAGGCTAAAGAGATGGTAGAAAAGATGTGTAATGAATATGGTATGGCATCTTCTTTATTACCAAGTCAAGATGAGCAGGAGTTGATTTTAGAGCGTCTTTACAATGAAGTAAAAGATCTACTTCTTTCATTGCAGGAGTTGGTTAAAGAAATTGAAGATGTACTCTACGAGCGAGAAAGTATTAGTAAAGACGAGGTCAAAAAATATTTAAATGAAGTTTTTTAGTGGGTTCTCTTTAAAGGATGATATATCATTCTTTGATGCTTTTATATTAAAGAGTGATTTTACGGTCAGTGGCTTTAGTTATGGAGCTATTAAGGCATTTGTATTTGCTCAAAATGAACTAAACGCAGGACGAAGAGTCGATAGACTCCAACTCTTTTCTCCTGCATTTTTTCAGACGAAAAGTGAAAAATTTAAGAGACTTCAGCTTTT
>Ga0256828_1001092_pt1 | contig 17359 bp, 18 predicted proteins | sample CV88metaG_FD_185993 | JGI IMG/M metagenome (GOLD analysis project Ga0256828, IMG submission 185993) | Hydrothermal vent microbial communities from East Pacific Rise, Pacific Ocean - CV88 | ecosystem: Environmental > Aquatic > Marine > Hydrothermal vents | place: Pacific Ocean: East Pacific Rise...
CAAAACTTCAAACAACTTCTAAAAAAATAAACATCAACTTTTTATGATAAAATACATCCATAAAGGATAAATTATGCACCTACTTATATATGAAGACCATGAAATATATGTAGAAAAAGAGGAGAGTGAAATCCCTTGGCTAAAGATTTTTACCAAAGAACCCTATAAAGAGCTTGGTGATCTACCAAAAGCATTGCGTTTAAGATTATGGGAAGTGTATGATATTATTGAAGAGGAGATGAAAGAGTACTATAAACCTACTAAAATCAATATGGCATCTTTTGCCAATATGCTCCCTCGTGTCCATATACATGTAATGGCAAGATTTGAAGAAGATAGTTATTTTCCTAACCCTATGTGGGGAGAGAAAAAACGCGATGGAAAATTTTTACTGCCAGATGAAAAGAAGTTTCACAAAAGAATTTTTGAGGCTTTGCAGAAAGTTTAATGAATAATTAGTATGTGTTCCCAACGGGGATGTTGGGAACAAGGAAAACTATTTTAGTGGTGAAAATGGGACCAGTGCAGATCCCCAAGTAAGACCCCCACCAAAAGCATCAAGCAACATCATCTCACCAGCCTGAAGACGGCCAGATTCATAGATGTCGTTAATTGCCATTGGAATAGAAGCACCTGAAGTATTTCCATACTTAGCAACAGTAAGAATTACCTGTTCTTCTCTCATTTTAAGTGCATCACCAACAGCTTTAATAATACGATAATTTGCTTGATGTGGAACAAAATGTTTAATATTCTCTGCCAAGATATTATTCTCTGCTAAGATCTCTTTTACATCTTTTGTTAAAGTACGAACAGCAACTTTAAAAGTCTCATTCCCTTTCATTTGCATAAAACAGCTACCAGCTTCTTGACTTAATGCATCATGAGCAGAACCACTTCCACCATTAGGTGTCATAAGTAGGTCTGCATATTCTCCATCAGCACCAGTATGTACATCAAGAATAGCTTCTTCTTTATTCTCTGTTGCGGAGATAACAGCAGCACCAGCACCATCACCAAAGAGTATGCAAGTACCACGATCTGTATAGTCGGTAATAGCAGAAAGTTTTTCAGCACCTATAATAAGTATGTTTTTTTTCATACCAGATTCTATAAATGCTTTTGCAATAGAAAGTGTGTACACAAAACCTGTACATGCTGCAGATATATCAAAAGCTGTAACATTTTTAATGCCAAGCTTAGTAGAGATTACCGTTGCAGTTGATGGCATACAAAAATAATCTGGAGATATTGTTGCACAGATAACCATGTCAATATCTTCTAATGCTACTCCACTTCTATCGAGTGCTTTTTGAGCAGCTTGTACACCTAAATCTGAAGTAAACTCATCTTTAGCAGCAATATGGCGTTCTTTAATGCCAGTACGCTTTGTGATCCAATCATCTGAAGTATCTACCATTTTTGCTAAATCTTCATTTGTAAGAACTTTCTCTGGTACATAAGCACCTATTGAGCGAAATGCTGCATATGCCATTAGTTTTCCTTTTGTTTTAACTCTGCAAGTCTAGCTATAATGTGTTCATTTACACCAGTATCAACATAAGCAATCGCTTGATAGATGGCGTTTTCTATCGCTTTAGCATTACTTTTACCGTGTGACACAATAGCACAACCCTTAATTCCAATAAGAGGAGCACCACCAACTTCTGCATAATCAATCTCTTTTTTAAGAAGTTTAAATACTTTACGCATTAAAAGTGCTCCCGTAATTGCAACAGGAGATTTTCGAATATAGTCTTTAATAAGTCCTGAGATTGTTGCAGCAACCCCTTCACTTGTTTTTAAAACTAAGTTACCTATAAAGCCATCACAAGTAATAACATCACAGCTTCCATTGAAGATATCTCCACCCTCAACATTCCCTTTAAAGCCTCTGTAACCTTCTAAAAGTTTAAAAGCTGCCTTGGTAACTTCATTCCCTTTTGATGATTCTTCACCATTTGCTAAAAGTCCTATGCTTGGTTCTTTGATATTAAGTACATCTTCTGCATAACATCCACCCATAACAGCAAACTCTGCTAAATGCTCAGGTTTAGAATCTACATTAGCTCCAACATCTAAAACAACAGAACGTCGTCCCACTTTTGTTGGCATTAGTGTTACAAGTGCAGGACGTGAAACACCTTTTAGACGACCAAGTCTAAGTGTTGCCAATGTCATTGTAGCACCACTATGCCCTGCAGAAACCACACCATCAGCTTCACCCTGTTTTACAAGATCTACTGCTTTATAAATAGTGCTCTCTTTACGTTTAACTGCTTCTGTGGCTGCATCACTCATAGATATAACATCATCAGTATCTATAATTGAAATCTTATCTTTATAACGAGAAGGTAACAGAGGTAAAATTTCTGATTTTTTTCCTACGAGAATAGGTATGAAGTTTTTCTTTTTAAGTGCATTTATACAACCCTTAACAATTGGCTCAGGACCAAAGTCCCCGCCCATTGCATCAATAGCAATCTTTACCATTGACTATTTATACTCACCAGTCGTTGGGTTGATGTGGTGTGGTAATTTATAAGTTCCATCTTCACATTTAACTGGTTTAGCTAAAGTGATTTTATAATGTGTTCTACGTTTTGCTGAACGAGAGTGAGACACTCTTCTCTTAGGTACTGCCATATCTTAATCCTTATTTAAATTTTGGTTAAAGTTCTTCATCAGAACTTTTGCAACTATCACACGAGTGGTAGTCACTTTTGATAAGTTCAATCTCTGAAGCTAAAAGCTCTTCAATATCTACTATACCATCTAAAGACTCAACAACATCTAAGTCGATATTGCCATCATCTTCATAAATACCATCAGAGATAAAAAATTCAACTTTTTCATCTACTGAGAGTTTAAATTCTTCTGCACATATATCACAAGGTTTTGTTAGTGAACCTAACAAATTTGCCTTAAGCAAAATTAATTTGCCTGAATGATACGCTAAATAACCTTTAAAAGTTATTTCATTAGACTTTACTTCAAAGTCTAATGGTGTCTTCGTTACTTTTCGTAGAGTTATTTTCAAACAATTCTACTTAAGAGATTTCTCTTTCAGAGAAGAAAAATGCAATTTCTACTGCTGCATTTTCAACAGAATCACTTCCATGAACTGCATTAGCATCAATATTTTCAGCGAAATCAGCACGGATAGTACCAGCTTCAGCTTCTTTAGGGTTAGTAGCACCCATTAAATCACGGTTTTTTTGCATTGCATTTTCACCTTCAAGTACTGAAACTACAACTGGACCACTGATCATGAAATCAACTAAGTCGTTGAAAAAAGGACGCTCAGCATGAATAGCATAAAATGCTTCTGCATCACCACGTGAAAGTTGAATCTTTCTTGTAGCAGCGATTTTAAGACCATTGCTTTCGAATCTGTCTAAAATTTTGCCTATAACACCTTTAGCGACTGCATCTGGTTTGATTATTGATAGTGTTCTTTCCATCAAATCTCCTCTGAAAATATAAAATTAGGGTGGAATTATATCTAAAAAAAAGTGTATTTCAGTTTAAAAAGTAAATTTTATTGATTTTTAGTAAAATAGAAGATATTTTACATAAGAAACAAAGTACCAAAAGGTACTTTGAGAGAAAGAAACTATTCTACTACAGCTTCTTTATTTGAACGTTGCTCATCTGTGATATCTTCACGATGCTCTGGAGAATCTCCAACAGCATCCCAAGTGATACAACCCTCAGTAGGACAAGCAGTAGCACATGCTGGTTCATCATGATGACCTACACACTCTACACATTTGTCACCATATACATAGTAAACTTCTTCACCAGTTGGATTATCATCTTCATCTACGATTGCTTCTACTGGACACTCGTCAATACAAGCACCACAGTTAATACATGTATCATTAATATATACTGCCATTCTTATTCTCCTAATTTTTTGTTAAAGTAACTATACAATGAAGATTTTTAAATGTAGCTAAAATTGTTTATGAGTTTGAAAAAAAGGGGAAATTGTTACACTATTTTATAAGAAGCTGTATCAATGGCGATTTAATTAACCATTGATACCAAAGATTAAAGACCTAAGTAGTTTTTAATCTCCTGCGCACGATTTGTTTCTTCCCAAGTAAAGCCATCTTCTTCTCGACCAAAATGGCCATAAGCAGCAGTTCTTCTATAGATAGGTTTTAGTAAGTCTAAAGACTCAATAATTCCAGCAGGACTTAAATCAAAAAGTTCTTTTACACACTCTTCAATTTTATCTTCTGAAACTTTTCCAGTTCCATGGGTATCTACCATAATAGATACAGGCTGAACAACACCAATAGCATATGCCACTTGAATTGTAGCCTTGTCACAAGCACCTGAAGCAACAAGATTTTTTGCAACATGACGTGCTGCATAAGCAGCTGAACGGTCAACCTTGGTTGGATCTTTTCCACTAAATGCACCACCCCCATGAGGACAGCTTCCACCATAAGTATCTACAATAATCTTACGACCTGTAAGACCAGCGTCACCTTGTGGTCCACCAATAACAAATTTTCCTGTTGGATTAATATGAAAGATTGTTTCATCGTTCATCATCTCAGCTGGAATAACTTCTCTAATAACCTCTTCTATCATATCTTTATGAATTTGCTCTTGGCTAATCCCATCATGATGTTGGGTAGATATAACAACAGTATCTACAGATACTGGTTTATCGTCTATATATTTTACACTAATTTGAGCTTTTCCATCAGGACGTAAATATGGGACTATCCCCTCTTTACGTACATAAGCTAAACGTTGTGTTAAACGGTGTGCTAAATGAATAGGTAAAGGCATAAGAACATCTGTCTCACGACATGCATATCCAAACATTAAACCTTGGTCACCTGCACCAATCTCACCATCGGCTTGATCGACACCTTGATTTATATCGGGTGATTGCTCACCAATTCCGTTAAGAACTGCTGCTGCTCTATGGTCAAAACCATAAGTAGCATCTGTATATCCAATCTCTTGAATTACCTTTCTAGCAATCTCTTGCATAGGGGCATAAGCCGTTGTTTTCAGTTCGCCTGCAATTACACAAAAACCATTTGATACCAAAGTTTCACACGCAACACGTGCCTTTGGATCATGTTCAATAATATAATCCAGAATTGCATCACTGATCTGATCTGCCATCTTATCAGGGTGCCCTTCTGTTACAGACTCCGAAGTAAATATATACTCTTTTGTCATCGATTTTTCCTTATTGAAATATAAGCTCTAGTCTTATAAATCGTTGCAATTATACCTTTTTAAGTTTAATTCTAAACCAATAAGAAACATAAATTTTTTCTTTAAGTAATCTCTTTTTAACATCTGTTTAGAAAGTTGTTACTTAATTTTTGTTATGATTTCACAATTAAATAAACTCAAGGAAATTACATGATCGTAACTAACCCAGCTCCAGATTTTACAGCAACTGCAGTTTTAGCAGATGGCTCTATCGTAGAAGACTTCAAACTAAGTGAAAACTTTGGTGAAAAAGGTACAGTTGTATTCTTTTACCCACTAGACTTTACATTTGTTTGTCCTTCAGAAATCATCGCATTCTCTCATAGATATGAAGAGTTCCAAAAACGTGGTGTAAATGTTGTAGGTGTTTCTGTTGATTCACAATTTTCTCACTTTGCATGGAGAGAAACTCCAGTAAACAAAGGTGGAATTGGCCGTATCAATTTCCCATTAGTAGCTGACCTTACTAAAAATATCGCTCGTGATTATGATGTACTTCTAGGTGACTCTGTTGCACTTCGTGGTTCATTTTTAATTGACAACAATGGTGTTGTTCGTCATGCAGTAGTAAATGATCTTCCACTTGGACGTAATGTTGATGAGATGCTTCGTATGATTGATGCTCAACAATTTACTGACGAATTTGGTGAAGTTTGTCCTGCTGGTTGGCAAAAAGGTGACGAAGGTATGAAAGCTGATGCTGAAGGCGTTGCTGATTACCTAGCAAAACATGAAGAAGAGCTATAAGCTTTTCTTCAACACCACTCTATTTCTTCCACTCTCTTTTGCTTCATATAATGCTTTATCGACTCTTTCTAAAAGATCTAATCTTCTTTCATCTCCATTAAATACACACACACCTAAGCTGACAGTTACTTTGTAACGACCGTTAATAGAAAGGTTTTCAATAAGTTTTCGTATTTTTTGAGCGGTAATAACAGCTTCTTCCTCTTTTGTATCGCTAAGCATAACCATGAACTCTTCACCGCCCCATCGACCAAATCTATCTAATGGTCTAAGGTTTTTTGAAACCTCTTTAGCAACATCTATAAGAACTAAATCTCCTACATAATGTCCATATGTATCATTAAACATTTTAAATCTATCTATATCAAACATAATAAGTGCAAAAGGCTTATGGTATCGTTTATATGCAAGTATTTGCTCATGAATATATTTTCCGATGGCATAACGATTACTAATTTTTGTAAGGCTATCTTTTGTAGCTAAATCCTGCAACCTTTTTTGTTTCTTTATTTGTTCCGTAATATCTACACTTGTCGCTACAAAATATTCCAATTTTCCATGCATAGCAATAGGGGTAATATTAAGCTCAACATCTATGAGTTTTCCTGATTTTGTTTTATTAACTATTTGGTTATGGTAATTTTCTCCAGAAAGAATTGTATTCCATAGTTGTCTATAAAAACTTTTATCATATCGTCCCGATTTAAAAATATTTGTTTTTGCACCAAGAAGCTCCTCTTGGGTATACTCAAATGTTGAAGCTAAAATATCATTGACATAGTTTATATTACCCTCTACATCAGAAATCATCAACATATTATCTGTTTGCTCTAATGCTTGAGCCAAAAGACGTAGCTTATTCTCTTTTTCAACAACATCACTAATATCGACAATACATCCCATACCACCGTATCCACCCTCATAATAAACGGTTTCAACAGAGAGTCTTATGCATAATTCTTTTCCATCTTTTCTTCGAAGTTTTGCTTGTTCATAAGTAGAAGAAAAAATTTCACCAGCTAAACGCTTCTCTATACTTTTTTTCAGTAATTTTTGTGAGGCTAAATCTCCTAACTCCCAAGGTTTCATAGTTTGAAGCTCTTCAAAACTATAGCCTGTCATTTGTAAAAAAGCTTCATTTGCATATGTATAATGTTCTTTATACATAAAAACACCAAATAGTGAGTTATTTGAGAGCTTTTGAAATTTTTCCAAACTCTCTTGGAGTGCTAAATCTTTAGAGTTATCTATGTTTTCATAGCAAAGTAAAAGTGTTTTGTCTGGAAGTTGTTGGATGGTTCCATTATGGCATTTAAGGAGTTTATTTTCTTCATAAAATGGAAGATAGAAATCTTTAGGCATACCTGTTTCATAAACTTCTAAGAGTTCATCATAAAAACCAATCTCTTTAATATTAGATACTAAGTCATCTATTTTTTGACCTACAAAACTTTCTCTCGATTTATCTTCACTTTTGAGTGTATTTTCATTAGCATCAAGCACAGAAAAATTGTAATCAATATATTGTAGAATCAGAGTATTGCATGGAAAGTACTCTAAATAGATCCCTTTTGTTTGCGCCATTTCTATCTCTTTTAATCTTCAACCATTAAAATGGTTCTCTCTATTTATCACACTAGGCAGAATTAGATATATCTTTTTTAAACGATTATACACTACTTTTCTTTGTATTAACCAAAAAACCTCCAATAATAATTAATATTATTCCAAAAAATGTATAAATGTCCGGGAAAGGATCACCTAAAATATATCCAAATCCTATGGCAAAAGGGATGTTGGTATAGCTAATTACCCCTACAATACTAAGGTTTGAAGCACTATATGCTTTTGTAAGCAACCACTGAGAGAGTGTAGAGATAAAAGCCATAAAAATAATAAGTAACCAAATTGTCAATGAATTGGGTATAACGAAAATAGGAAATAAAAAGCTTAAAGCTTTGGGTGCATTAACAAAATTACTACTCAAAAAAAGTAATGCAGGGAGCAGTGTTCCTACACCCACAAAAGAGAGAACAATCACCCTAGAATCGTAAATATTTTTTATCTTTTTAATGGTTGTATAGGCAGCAGCAGCAAAAAATCCTCCAAGAACTCCTAAAATATGTTCATAAGAGATACTCAGTGTAAATGGTTTTGCGATAAGAATCACCCCTACAAAACCAATTACAAGAGCTATGCCCACAGAAAAATTCAAACGTTCTTTTAATAAGAAATAGGCCAAAAGTGTTACAAAAAATGGTGAGGTTTTATTAAGGGTAATAGCCTCCCCTAAAGGGATTGTAGTGATTGTATAAAAAAATAATATCATTGCAGAAAAACCAAAAAGTCCACGAACAAACAATAAATGAAATTTGCCACCATTGAGTTTAGGAGGGGTATGCTTCAGTGTGTAAAGTATAAGAAAAACACCTATAAGGTTTCTAAAAAAGACTATTTCCAAGGCTGACATATCTTCAGAGAGCATCTTTGCAAGTGCACCATTAAGTGCTGATATAAGTGCAGAAGCAAGCATAAATGCTATGCCATTGTCTAAATTTTTTAACAAATATCGGCCTTTACAAAATCCATCGCCTTATAATCAACATAGATAAGCTCATGCCACTGGCGTTTAGGAGCTATAAGATTAAGGTTTTGAGGGTTTGAACTTCTTGAGAGTGCCACATAAAATTGAGAAGGAGCAAATATCTCATTTGTTTCTATAATTAAGTCGGCTATAGACATCCCCTGTGATTTATGAATGGTAATAGCAAAAGCGAGTTTAATAGGAAACTGATACACACTAAAAAGACTCTCTTCTACAAGTTCCTTTTTCCCATCAACATTTTTTTCACTCCATTTCGCTTTGCTTTGAACTGTGGGTTCTAATTTTATAACTTTAGCATCACTTTTTTGTATATAGACACAATTTTCATCTACCTTCACTACCTCTCCTCTTTCTCCATTAAAGTAGTTCCAAGAGTTGCGTGTAAAAAGAATGGGAGCTCCTATTTTTAGATGTAACTCTTTTTCAATTCTCGCATCATCCATAAAACGTTCCACTTCACTCTCTTTGGTACTACGAAGATGCTTGACAACCTGAGCCTCTTTTACAAAAAGTTCTCCCTCTATGGAATCTAATTCACGTTTATTATGTTTTTGTGCAGAGATATTTTTACCAAATAAAAAGGTGAAATTTTTATACTCATTTGGAAGTGGTTTAATATACTCGTTTAGCTTATTGTGCACCGTCTCATCTACATAACCAAAGCGTACATTGTGCAGTAATTCTATAAAAGAGGTGTCATCTGTTCTATAAATATGAGTAAGTTCCACCTTACTAAACGCCATCTCTTGCCAAGCTAATGATTCAAAAGCAAAATGCACCTCTCTTGAACCTCTCACAACTGGAGGGAGTTGCAAAAAGTCACCAACAAGAAGTAAAACGCCATCAAATTCTACTTGCTTAAGTCTTAAGGCTATCATCTCAAAGAGATTATCACTTACCATACTTATCTCATCTATAACTATAAGACTCATAGAACTAATAAGCTTTTTTATCTTCTTTTTAGGTTCATATTTACCATTTTTCTCTAGGGTTTCTTTATTATCGGCAATACCTAAGTCAAAAAAACTATGAAGTGTCTGCCCACCAATAAGTGTAGCAGCCATCCCAGTTGAAGCAAGTTTTGCTACTTTTTTTGCCTCTGCTTCAAAATGCTCAATCACCTGAGTTGTAATAGTAGTTTTTCCAACACCAGCACCCCCTGTTAAAAAAACATTTTGCTTCTTTTGAAGCTTATCAATAGTAACATCTAAATAATTCATATATTCATTTTAACAATATTTACTATAAATACAGATAAACTTCTATATAATCATTTTATCTAATCATGGAGTTCTAACATATGGAGCGTATCCTTATAGTTGAAGACAACAAAACTTTAGCAAATCTCATTACGAAAAAACTACGAGCCTCACTTCACTTTGAAGTAGACATCGCATACAAACTCTCAGAAGCAAAATTATTTTTACATAAATATGATTACTTTATTACACTCCTAGATATTAATCTTCCTGATGCTCCCGATGGTCAAGTGGTTGATTATGTACTTAGTAAAGGGCAACATGCCATCGTTCTTAGTGCCAATATTGACAAAGAGTTCCGACAAAAAATTCTCAAAAAAAATATTATTGATTATGTCAATAAGGGTGGTGTTGATGATATAAATTACATTATTAATACTATTGATAGGCTCGATAAAAATAGAAAACATAAGGTTATGGTGGTAGATGACTCTATGGTTTTTCGTAAACAGATGAATGGTTTTTTAAAAAATCTTTTTTATGATGTCTATACGGTGGCTCACGGAGAAGAAGCACTTGGTATGCTTCAAACACATCCAGATATATCACTTGTTATTACTGACTACAATATGCCAGTTATGAATGGGCTTGAACTTGTTTATGAAATTCGTAAAGAGAAAACAAAAAATGACCTTTGCATTATTGCTATTTCAGGACATAACGATGAAGAGATTAATGCACTCTTTTTAAAACATGGAGCAAATGACTATATTAAAAAGCCTTTTTCAAAAGAGGAGTTCTCTTGCCGTATTAACAATGCTATAGAATCTCTTGAAAATATTCACATCATCACCAACCATGCAAATCGTGACTATCTTACAGGTCTTTATAACCGTAGATATTTTTATGAAAGTATGCAAACATACATGGAATCTATTACACATACCGGTGAAAAATTTGCCGTAGCTATGGTAGATATTGATAATTTTAAAAATATTAATGACACTTACGGACACGATGTCGGAGACAAAGTTATTATTCAACTCGCTGAAATTTTAAGCTCTGGGACAAGTTACAGAGACTTGGTATCGCGTTTTGGTGGTGAGGAATTTTGTCTTGTTTTAAAAAATATAAATAGATACAGTGCTAATGATATACTAGAGCGAATTAGAGAGGAAGTAGCATCGTACAGTTTAGTTCTTGAGAGTGGAGAACATATCCATTTTACCATCTCTATTGGTGCGACTCTCCATACAGAAGAGAGCTTAGATGAGACCATAAATCTTGCCGATATGATGCTTTATAATGCAAAAAACAATGGAAAGAATCAAGTAGTATTTAAATAAGAATCAGCTCACCAAAGGGTATCTCTTTCTCTTTTGGACTTACCCATTTTACCTCATAAGAGCTTTGCTCTTTAGGGAAAATTCCCTCTAAATCACTAAAATATAAAAGTAGTTTTACATCATCAAAATTCTTTTGTACATAAGAAAAAACAGGGCGAAAATCTGTCCCTCCACCCCCTAGAATTTTTACATCTAATATCTCTCCGCTATAAAAAGTTTTATGAGAACGAATTTTGTCATCACACACTATAAGTTCAATCTCATAACGAGATACTAAACTCATCAAAAAATTCACCTCTGTTAAAAATTGGTTTAAAAGCTCTTCATCTATAGAGGCAGAAGAATCGATGGCAATCACTAAACGAAAGGTTTGTGAAACACTTGAAGGAAGATAAATACCAGCATAGAGAAGTTTTTTATTCGGAGGGAGTAATGTATAATCATCTAAAAAATAGCGCTGAAGGGCTATGCGAATCTCCTCCCTCCAATCTATTTTTCCAAAACTATCTAGCTTAAAAAAACGCTCTATGGTTTTAGGTGCATCACCGCGTTTAAGCTCACTTTCCAATAAACTTATCGCTTCTTCTGCTAAAAGCTGTTCTTGGAGAATCTCCTCTTGAAGCTCCTCTTGTGTTTGTGGTGGCATCTTTTTTTGCTCTTGGTTTGGCTCTATATCATCTGCATTGTCTGCTTCATACTCTAAATCTTCATCATCTCTAAGAATATCATCTTTTAACTCAGCATAAATCTCTTCAGCATACATTCCACTAAAACGCTCTCTATACTCTGCTCCATAGGGCATATCGAGACCATTTTCTAAAAGCATATCGTTAATAGCAATATCTGTTGCCATCTGCCACAACCAACCACTGCGTTTTTCCCTACGAAATTCATGAGCTAAACTAGCATGCATCGCTCCGTTTGCTAGTATAAATTCCACTTCGCTTAACTCTAAATTATTTAAATACTCTTCTCTAAATTCTAACTTTGTTCCATCACTTTTAAAACTCTCTATATCATCATTAACAAGAAGCTCAATTTTTGAAGCAAGTGTCCCAAAATATGGGTAATCTACAAGAAGTTTTGCCTTTGCTTGAGAGAGTTTGGCATCGAGTTTATTTGTCAATATAACGACTTTGAATCTCTCTAAATTTATCAATATTTTTAAGAAAAATTTTAACGAGATGTGGATCAAATTGTTTTGAAGATTCCTCTTCAAACAAGGCAATTATTTTTTCTATTGGCCAAGCCTCTTTATAAGGTCTTACTGAGCCTAATGCATCAAAAACATCAGCAATGGCAACAATTCTACCGAAAATAGAGATATCTTCACCACTTAAACCTCTTGGGTAGCCTTTGCCATTATAGTATTCATGATGCTCATAAGAGATATGTGCAGCAGCTTGTAATAGTTCACGATTTGAATCTTTAAAAAGTTTATATCCTATCTCTGAATGCATTTTCATTTTCTTCCACTCCTCTTCATTAAGAGGACCAGGTTTAAGTAAAATAGCATCTGGAATTGCAATTTTACCAACATCGTGCATGCTAGAAGCTGCAAAAATAATATTACACTCTTTAGAAGAAAGTTTTGCAAGTTTTGCTAAAAGTCTAGAGTAATGAGCTACCCTTTTAATATGATTACCACTCGCTTTATTTCGTGATTCTACAGCCTCGCCTAAGCGGTAAATGAGTTCTCTTTGTGTCTCTTGTATTTCAGAGTTTAAACGAATAGTTTCACTTATGTCGTAACCTATACTTATATATTCTACAAGTTTCCCTCTATCGTCTAAGATAGGAACCACAAAGGTATCTATCCAAAAAACTTGACCATATTTTCCTTTATTTTTTATAATGGCACTGTAACTTTTCCCTTTTTTCATATGTAACATTAAACTTTTTGAAACAGAAAAAGAGTTTTCTTTATCAAATACAACTGTATATTTTTTCCCTACAAGCTCATCTTCACTATAGCCTGACTTTTCAGAAAGTGTCTTATTTATATGTGTTATAAAACCATTTTTATCACTTGTAAGCACCATTGAAGAGTAGTCAATAGCCTTTTTGTAGTTTTTCAACATTGCCTGCTCTTTTAAGAGTTCTTTTGACCTTTTTAGAGAAATGTAGACGAAAATAGAGAGCACAAGAAAACCTGCTAGCCATATAAGAAAATTATTCAAACGTTTTTGTTTTGCTTCTTTAATACTTTGTAAAATATATTGATTTATAATCACTATTTGCTTTTGAGCCAAACTATTGATTTTATCAATTGCACAGGTGGAGAGTTTAAACCATTTTATTGCTGAGATTTTAGCATCTCCCTTAAGAAGCTCTTGCGGAAGATGTTGCGACACTAAAAGTGTTTTTTTCAAACATTGTGTTTTTGAAATTTTACGTGTGTATTTGTAAGAAGATAAAAGATCATTAATAAAAGTAGTTTCAAGTTGATGCTGAAACAAAATATTTGTTCTTTGTATATCTTTTGTTTGCTCTTGAGTCATAACTCCAGCTGAGAGAACCACCCCAACCTTTGCACGTAACTGACCAAGAATCTCCTGTAAAGAGTTTAAGTCATTGTATACACTAAGCTCATTTTTAAGTGTTTTATCGCTTGCTTTGTAGGTTAAAGATTTGGTGTCAAGAAGTAAACCACGAATTAATTCTGAATAAGCATTAAAAATCACCTCTCTATCTTCTTTTTTCTTATCTATGAGCAAACGTAACTTAGCAAGAGTAGGTGTGTGAAAAACTTTATCTGTTTTTTTTCTTTGTTTTTGCATCTCAAGAGCATATTTTTGAGTTGCATTAGCAAGGTAAATACTACTCAGACCTCTTTCTCTTTGAAGTTCAAGAACCTTAAGACTATTGTCTTGAATCTCTTGTACCTCTTTTTTAATAATCTCTATTTTATTAATATGCTCAACATCATCTTTAATATCTAAAACAATATTATAGATGGAAAGGATTATAAAAAGTAATAAGCCCATTCCGGTTGTTTGAGTAAAAAAAGTTTTCATATTTATCCTCTACAAAGAATGTTAACAAGTTTTATATCAAAAGATAAGAAAACTTTTTCACCCAAATCTTAAATATTTCAGAATGTTCCATCTTTACGCCATTTCTTTGTAAATCTTGCACTATCATTACCGAAAATTCACTTTTTAAATTAAGAGCATAAGAAAGTACATTGTCTAATTGACTTATCTCTTTTAAAACGCCACTCACTAAAGAGGAGCTAAGTACATACAAAACATCTACCTCATCACTATACTCTTTAGATTCTCCCATAAGAATAGCTTCTATATTTGGAAGCCTGTCCATCACTTTTATAAAACCTAAAAAGCTCACAGCCACCTCTTTGCCAATAGCTCCACTCAAAACCTCTAACATTGTTGAAGCATTCACTTCACTTTGTAAAATATTATTAACATATTCCCATGAACGCGGTGTTGCAAAGCTTTTTACTTCACTCTTAGCATCAAAAGTAAAAAGGTGCTCATTTTTAGATGTAATGTAAGAGATAATACGATTATCTAACTCTTTTTTATATGCCCAATCCCTCCAATCATCTACACTTACTTCCATCTCAAAATGAACAAAACGGTTTGCCAAAGGAGCTGGCATTCTATAAGTTACTCCACGATCCCCTTCTCTATTTCCTGCTGCCACTATGGCCCAACCATCGGGGAGTTTATACTCACCAACAGCCCTATCTAAAATAAGCTGATATGCAGAAGCCTGAACAGAAGGAGCAGCAGAATTTAATTCATCTAAAAATAAAATCCCCTCCCCTTCACGAGGTAAAAATGCGGGAGGTGCCCAAAGTGCACTATGACTCTCTTTGTCATAAAAAGGTATTCCCTTTAAATCTGTAGGGTCCATCAAAGCTAAACGAAGATCTATAAAACCTATATTTTGCTCTTTAGCTATCTGTTTCACTATTGATGACTTACCAATTCCAGGTGCACCCCAAAGAAAAACTGGAACACTTTGCTTTGTAAGTGCTTCTAAACTTTGTTTTAACTCTTTTGCTTTCATCTATGCCAACCATCCTATATTTTCACTTTGTATATGTTTACCAAAAGCTCCATTTGTTTTTACATGGCGTTCATATCTGCTATCGAGTTGTAATTGGTACAAAATCTCTACTGGAGTATTTTCATTTTTAGCAAGAGATTCATAATATTTCCCCTCTTTATATGCTTTTTCTAGAAGTTCTTGAGGCATCGCTCTATTTTTATAAAGAGTGAGTTCTACCACCTCATCCCCCTCTTGTAAAAGTTTTTCAACTATATCTGTCTTAAGGTGAGTATTTTGTGCAAGTGCTAAATAGAGCTCTTTGTTTTTTCTTTCAAACAGCTGTTCTTGCATCTCTTGGCTAAGTGTTGCATTGTATGCCAAAGAAACAAGAAACTCTTGTAGTTTTTCAAAAAGCTCATTATTAAGCTCTATACTTTTTGCGACATTGTTTCCAAGCTCATTTTTTGTTATAAACTCATCCACAAGTGCCAAAGAGAGATGGGTATTGAAAGAGAGGGCCTCATCTATTTTTTCATCGCGTTTTTTATGAAGTTTTTTTTGCATCTTTGCATCACAGTACTTACTCATAGCAATTGCCATCATAATTTTTGGATGATATGCCAAAGGTTCTAAGTCTGCTATGGCTTGGAGCATCTCTACATTTTTTGCTTGTGCTACAAGATGTATAAAACCAGTTGTAGCATACTGTACATTATGATTTCGCTCTATATTTTCATAAAAACGCGATATAAATGCAGCACTAACATCTCTATTGTCATCATTTTCAAAGAAATCTTCTCCACCCCATGAGTAAAGTTTAAGTAGCTTTAAAAAGAGAGCATCAGATATACAACTATTTTGTAAAAAGCTTTTTAATCTCTCTTTATCGTGAGAAAGTTTAAGACTCATTAAAAGAGTGTCTGCATCCATAGCACCAGCCAACTCTTTTTCTAAAATATCAATGGAGAGAGTCTCTATATTTTTACTTTCATAAAGTTCATCACTTAAATTTTGTTCTAATGGTGTCATCATTCTACCATCTACAACAAAAGAGACCTCATCACTATACTCTTTTAGAATGCCTATCTTATGGTACTCCATCTGCGAAAAGAACTCCTCCTTAGAAAAAGCACGGGGCTTTCCAAAAAGAAGAATGGTTTTATTTTTTAAATCTTCTAAATTCATAAATGATTATCTTTCTTCCTCTTTTGAGATTAAGTAATAGGTAATTCCCAAGGCTAAAACAACTGCTGCAGTGGCAAAAATATAATTAGCAGAGAGATCTTTAAAATCAATAATAATCACCTTTCTTGCTATGGCCATTAAGGCTGTTGCTATCACTAGCTTTATGGGTAAAACATCTGTTCTCAAATATAAAACTATATTTTGATAAATCTCAATGGCAATTAAAACAGCTAGAAATGCTGCAAATGTTTTAAATATATCTGAAATATTGAGTAACATATATGGATCTTCTACAAGGTTATGATAAAGCACATAAACTACATCTGCAACACCCCAGAAGATAACTATTACCATTAATATCGCCAATATTTTTACAGCGAATTTAATCACTTTATGTAAAAATGCTATAAGTGCATCTTCGTGTTGCGTTGGTAACTCTTCATGTATTTTCATAAGAGATTCTCCTCTAAAATGTTACTTTTCTCAATTTTAACATATCTACTTTAAATCCACTTAATCTTAAATGCTTCTTTCAACCCTGAAAGGATTAATGTAGGTAAAGATGCGATAGCAATCACCATAATAAGATGTTTGAAACTTATAGATGCAGTTCCCAATGCCATATGTCCAAAAGATGTGTAAACCATCGCTAAAGAGAGTACAGATGCAATAACTATGGCATACAGAAGATAGATGTTTTCAAAAGGATTTCGTCTAAAAATAGTTGTAAATGTTCTCGCGTCAAATATATGAAAGAGTTGTCCAAAAACTAAAGTTAAAAACGCCAAAGTTTGAGCATACTCAACACTTGCCCCTTTACTTAAGGCAAAGTCAAATAGCCAATAGGTAATGCCACCAAGAACAAGCCCTCTTAATATAATACGAGAAGCTAGGTTGTCAACAAAAAAGTCTTCATCTTCTGTTCGTGGTTTTTTCTTCATAAGTCCAGGTTCCTCTTTTTCTAGACCAAGTGCTAAAGATGGAAGTCCATCACTTACTAGATT
>Ga0256828_1001093_pt1 | contig 17348 bp, 15 predicted proteins | sample CV88metaG_FD_185993 | JGI IMG/M metagenome (GOLD analysis project Ga0256828, IMG submission 185993) | Hydrothermal vent microbial communities from East Pacific Rise, Pacific Ocean - CV88 | ecosystem: Environmental > Aquatic > Marine > Hydrothermal vents | place: Pacific Ocean: East Pacific Rise...
TCAGCGACACCCACTTCTTGAGTCTCTTCTGATTCAGACAGTTCATCCATATCAATATCACCATTCATCAGCGCATCTAGTTCCTCTTGAGTCATCTTCGCTTCTCCATCAACCAAATTGGTCTAGTTTATTAATTCTCACTATAATAACATAAAATATATAATATGAAAATGAGATAGAGATGATAGTTGATTTACACAACCATACTCCTTTATGCAATCATGCAGAGGGTTCAATAGACGAGTACGTTCAAAGTGCTATAAAAGCTGGTACAAAAGTTTTTGGGTTTTCTGATCATGCCCCTATGGACTTTGATCCAAAGTATCGTATGAACTTTGAAGATATGCCAAAGTATGAAGCTCACGTTAAAGAAGCCAAAGAGCAGTACAAAGAGAAACTAACGATCTTGCTGGCCTATGAAGTAGACTATCTTCCAGGGCATATGGATGAACGTGTCTTAAAAGCTGATGTTGATTATCTTATCGGTTCTGTACACTTTTTGGAGGGCTGGGGATTTGATAACCCTGAGTTTTTATCGCAGTGGCATGAACAGGATGTCAATGAGGTCTGGCAGAGATATTTTGACACTATTACTGCTATGGCTGAGACAAAACTCTTTGACATCGTAGGCCATTTGGATCTTATCAAAGTCTTTAACTTTATGCCAGATAAAAATATCACTCTTATGGCAAAAGAGACACTTGATGCTATCAAAGACAATAACATGGTTATAGAGGTAAATGGTGCAGGCTATAGGAAACCGGTAAAAGAGGCATACCCTTCAAAAGAGCTTCTAGAAGAGGCCTTCAAACGAGAGATACCTATTACTCTCTCATCTGATGCTCACGCACCTGCGCAAGTTGCTCTTTTTGACAAAGAGATTATGGCTCTTGTTCGAAGTGTTGGGTATAAAGAGTGTAGCTACTTTATAAAAAAAGAGCGAAAAAGCATTCGCTTTTAAGCCTCTTTTGACGGAGTATTTACAACCCACATTGAGAAGATATTAAGATAGTCCCAAAAAGACTCTATATACTCAGGCGTTATACCTTCATCTTCTAGTGCTTCAAGAAGCGGTATATAGAGTTCTAACCAAACACGCCTTGCTTTTTCATCGATACGAAAAGGAGCATGACGACCTACCATCTGATGCTCACCTCTACTTTGTGTAAAGTAGTCGGGTCCTCCTGAGATCTCTATGAGAAAATCAGCAGCATGCTTTTGTGCTTCAGCAAAATCTTCATCATCAAAAACAGGAAACAAAAATGCAATATCACTTGTTTTTATAGCATCATAATGATCAAAGACAAGTTTACGAAATCGCTTTTCTCCTACTTCATGATAAAAACCGGGATGTGGTTTTGCAACAGGGGGACGAACCCCAAGAATACCCTTACTAATAGTTAATTCCACACTGTTTCCTTTGGGTACAAATTTTGCGGAATTATACAAATTATTTCTATAAGTAAATTTAAAGTTATAATTAATAATATCACTTGTATAATACTTCAAACATTAAATGTAAAAAAGGAAATCCTAATGGGAAAATATATTGAATTAACTGCTGAAAACTTTGAAGCAACTCTTGCTGAAGGTGTAGCGCTTGTAGATTTCTGGGCTCCATGGTGTGGTCCTTGTCGTATGATCGCTCCAGTAATCGAAGAGTTAGCTGAAGAGTATGATGGAAAAGCAAAAATCTGTAAAGTGAACACTGACGAAGAGCAAGAGATTGCTGTTAAATTTGGAATTCGTTCTATTCCAACTATAATGTTCTTCAAAGATGGTGAACTTGTAGACCAAATGGTTGGTGCAGCTTCTAAAGATGCATTCGCTCAAAAACTCAACGCTCTTTTAGCGTAAGTTTAAAGGTTTTACATTGGCGAGAAAGGGAGGCAAAAGTCTCTTTTCTCTCTCTACACTTCTTGCTTCTTTTTTTGGTGCTGCTATGATAGCAGGTGCCTTTGCTTACTTCAACTATAAATTTTCAGAATACAAATTTATCAACTTCAAAGAGTGGTCTTTTTATGAGCAAAAAGATATCTTTAAGCCAAAAGAGGATCTCTACATAGTAATCTTTTACTCCTCACGCAACAAAGGTGTGATGGATAAGCTTGCAAATCTTCAACTCAACAACCCCATACTGGCAATTGATTACTATAACAAAGTACGTCCAAATTCACAATCAACGACTTTTTTACGTGCAGGAACAAACACCTCACTCAAGTTTATCCAACGCTTTAATATCTACGAAGTTCCCTCTGTTTTTTTTATAAAGAGAATCAAAGATACTCTTTATAAACAAGATAGTATGATACGTAAACTAGATAATTTAGATGAACTATCACACAAAATAAAAACTTTATAAATAAAGGAAGTAAAAATGAGCAATATACTTGATTGTGCAATTGTTGGTGGTGGACCAGCAGGCCTTACTGCAGGTCTCTATACTACACGTGGCGGACTTGAAAATGTCGTCATGTATGAAAAAGGGATGCCTGGTGGACAGATCACTCAGAGTTCTGAGATAGAAAACTACCCCGGTGTAACTGGAGAGATAACAGGGATGGATCTTATGATGCCATGGCCTGAGCAGTGTAAAAAGTTTGGACTTGTTCATGAGATGGTCGAAGTAAAACGTGTATCAAAAGAGGGAGATATTTTCACTATCACACAAAGTGACGGTACAGAGAGTCAAGCACACTCTGTTATTGTATGTACAGGTTCTTCTCCAAGACGTGCAGGCTTTAAGGGTGAAGATGAGTTCTTTGGAAAAGGTGTAAGTACATGCGCAACATGTGATGGCTTTTTCTACAAAGGCAAAGAGGTTGCAGTTATCGGTGGGGGAGATACCGCTTTAGAAGAAGCTCTCTACTTGGCTAAAATCTGTACAAAAGTTTACCTCATTCACAGACGTGATACATTCCGTGCAGCACCTAACACTGTAAAGCGAGTAAAGGAAAATGATAAAATCGAGCTGGTTTTAAATGCTACACCCGATGAAGTATATGGTGATGCTATGGGTGTTAATGGCCTTAAAGTAAAACTCCAAGATGGTACAATCCACGATATTGCAGTACCTGGCGTTTTTGTTTTTGTAGGTAATGATGTAAACAACCAGGTTCTTATCCAAGAAGATGGCACTTTTTTATGTGATGTCAATGAACAGGGACAAGTAATTGTAGACTTAAGTATGAAGACGTCAGTTCCTGGTCTTTTTGCAGCTGGAGATATACGTATAGAGGCACCAAAACAGGTTGTCAGTGCAGCAGGTGATGGTGCAGTTGCAGGGATTGCAGCTATTAGCTATGTTGATGAACTACTAAACTAAAGGATAATAGAATGAGTAAAATTAAAGTTGGTGTATTTGGAGCAAATGGTAGAGTTGGAAAACTGCTTATAGAAGATTTAAAAGCAACAGATGGTATGGACTTAGCTGCTGTTTTTGTACGAAACTCACTCGATTTTTCAATCGATCCATCGGTTTTGGTTACATCAGATATGCATGCATTGCTAACAGCATCTGACATCATCATAGACTTTTCACTACCAGATGCGACAGAGGCTCTTTTAGAAGAGGCTATCAAAACACCAAAACCTCTTGTTATCGGTACAACAGGCTTAAATACACACCAGCTTAACCTTCTCAAAGAAGCAAGCGAACTTATGCCTGTTTTATATGCAACAAATATGTCTTTAGGTGTTGCACTGCTAAACAAACTAGTATATCAAGCTTCAGCTGCACTTGAAGGCTTCGATATTGAGATCGTTGAGATGCATCACAGACACAAAGTTGATGCACCAAGCGGAACAGCACTTACTCTTGCAGAATCAGCTGCAGCAGGACGTAACTTAGATCTTGACAAAGTGCGCGTGAGCGGCCGTGATGGTAACATCGGTGAGAGAAGCAAAGATGAGATAGCCGTTATGGCTCTGCGTGGTGGCGACATAGTAGGTCGTCATACTGTTGGATTTTACAATGATGGAGAGTTCATAGAGCTCAACCATACGGCAACATCAAGAAATACATTCTCAAAAGGTGCTCTTCGCGCTGGTAAATGGCTCATAAACCAAGATGCCGGTCTTTACAGCATAAGTGATTGTCTAGAGCTTTAAGCAGCTCTTTTACAGATCTAGGGCTGTTTTTGCAAGCTTTGCCCAAGCAGAGTTTGCATCAGCTTCTATAGCTTCTTTATAAGCTTTTTTCGCCTCAGAATCTCTCCAGAGTTTATTTAAAACCATTCCTAAAAGATACTTCTGTCTTGCTCTTTGTGTTGGTGTTAATTTGACACTGTTTAATGATTCTATTACTTCTAATGCTTTGTTATACTCATCTTTTTTCATATAAGCATCATAGAGTGCAAACTCAACAAAAGGACTCTGTGGATGTGCTCCTGATTTTTTCTGAATCTGCATAATCTTTGTACCATATTTTATAATCATGTTGGTATCGTGAAGATCACTGCCAAGAGCTACCATCGCAGCATAACGGTCCAGGTCTTTATAATCAAGTCCAAATATATCTTCTATCTTAGCCATAATCTCTATCATCTTCTCTTTTTGACCAAGACGCTCGTAAGCATCAAAAAGATATCTGTAGACCTCTTTATATGGAGATTTTTTTGGATTATCGATTAGTTTTATCAAGTCTTGCGCTGCACTGATAAGCTCTGTATAGTTTCCTGTTTCATAATCGATCTTGACATATCTAAAGAGCCATTTTTTTCGCTCATTAAGTTTTTGAGAGTGTAGATTTTTACTTGCTATCTCTTTAGAGAGTTTAAAGTCCCCACCTCGCATCGCACACTCATATATGCCATCATCCCAACTGTCTGAGAGTGTAATGTTATAATCATGTGCAATACTCAAGACACCTTTACAGTTCTTCTTCTCTAATGACTCCAGCATCATCCCTTTTGCTGCTTTTTGAATGATCTGCTCTATATCTGGATAGATATCACTATCTAATGCTTCTAAGTCATCTTTTAAAGCAAGTACCTGCGTATACTTTTTCTCTTCTAGAAGCAGTTTTGCTTTTTCATAGAGTGCTTTTTTCGCTATAGAGTCTGGCATATACTCTGCAATCAACTTATCATACTCTTGTAGTTTTTGTGTAACATTCAAGTCATCTCTGTCAAAAAAGAGCTCATCTTTAAGTGCTTCTATATCTGTAATAAAATCACCGTCAGGAAATTTTTTGATATAGTCATTAATAGCAGCAATTGCAGCTTTTTTATCATCAGTTTTTGCCAACCAGATCGCTTTGTTTTTGAGTAATTCCTCATACTCATCATAAGTAGGACCCATACTTTTTAGCATTGCATCTGCAATGGCTGCAGCAGTTTTGTACTTACCAGCTTCAGCAAATGCATACATCATATCCATCGATTTTTGAATATTTTGCATAAAGTATTTTGGATCAGCTTTAATGATCTTCATTGCATACTGCGCTGCTTCTTGTGGTTTTGTTGCTAAGAGAATGTTTGCTAAGTGATATGCAGCAGATGCTGCGACCTGCAGGTCTTTTGTCTCATAGAGTGCTTTTTTATAGTACTCTACTGCTTTGGATGTTCCACCCGAAGCCTCTAGCATCTCCCCTTTGTAGATGTAACCCCACTGTGCATATACATTACCTTTGTGTTCACTAAAGAGTCTGTCAAAGAAGTAATCGGCATCACTGCTTTGTCCTACCTTGGCATAAGCATATGCCATTAAAGAGAGTACTTCAGGAATGTTTTCATCAGAAGAGTACTCACGTAGATACTCTTTGGCATATGCTATAACGTTATCATAATCTTTCAACTTTGCATAGGCTTTGATCTTATAGTATAAGAGTTCAGATTTAAAGAGTGTGTTGGGATAGTTCTGTAGTGTCTCATCTATAAGATCCAAACACTCTGCGTACATCTTCTTGTTAAAGTACTTTTTGATTTTGAGATAATCTTTTACATCTTCAACTTTTTTAATGTGAACAGGATTGCCTTTAAGATCTAAACTTCCGACATATGGCATCTTATCTTTATCAAGATAAAAAGGGAAGTTTATAGCTATCTCGGGAAGTTCTTCTTCTTTTATGATTGGCAGCTTTGTTTTATACCCAACAACTGTCCAACGTTTTGCATAGGAGACTTTTGCAGAGAAGACACTGTCATCTTGTGTCAAATCAAATATCTCAGCATAGAGTTTTAACTTATGGAGAGGTTTGATAGAGATAAAAAAAGTATCACTCTTTATAAAAGCATTAATACTGAAAAAATCATTTTGAAGATGAGGAATCGCTTGTGTAGGCTTTTTATCAAAAGCACATACAACTTCAACAACATCACCAAAATCATTTTTTATACTTTGACACACAAAGGCTTTTTCATCCGAGAGTTGGAGTATGGAGTATTTTTGGAAGTCATCTTTTGCACTCTCAACAGAGATTTCGAGTGCAAAAGCATTAAAAGATATAAAGGCTAAGAGAATGTATCGAAACAATGGCTCTTCTCCTTTAAATTATACAGTTTGTTAGTACTTTTTAGTATCCACTGTTATATACAAAAGCAGTTACCCACTCAAGTAATGGATTTAAAACGATAAAAGCAAATATAGTACCTACTGCTGCAATACCGATGATAGTTTTTAGTGCAAGTGTTGCATTTGAAACAAATACTGTACCATCAGTCATAATCTCAGGCTCTTTCATGAACATATAAACGATCAGTTTTAAGTAGTAGTAACCTGCGATTGCAGAGTTAAGTGCCATAATTAATGCTAGGATTGTATACCCACTTGTTACTGCTGCAGAGATCATATACATTTTACCCCAGAAGAGTGCAAATGGTGGCAGACCTGCAAGGCTTAGCATAAACAGAGCCATTATTACAGCAGCAACCGGTGCAGTCTTAATCATACCAGCAAACTTGTTGTACGAGTGATCTGAACTCTGATGTGGAGCAAGATGTTTTTGTCTTGAGATCCAAAGCATAGAGAATGACCCAAGGTTAGTAAAACTAAATAAAATCCAGTAAAAGAAGAGTGCAGAGTTTGCTTGTGTTGTACCGATTAAGATAGCAGCCATTACAAAACCTGCGTGAGAGATAGAAGAGTATGCAAGCATACGCTTCACATCAGTCTGCACAAGTGCCCACATATTTGCAGCAGTCATAGTGATAACTACAAAAGTGTACAGTATAACTTGTAACCAAACAATGTTACTGTGTACTAAGAACTCAAAAAGTCTCATAGCAACTACAAAAGCAGCAATTTTTGGAACAATAGACATATACCCTGCCATTGCAGCCGAACTTCCCTCATAAACATCTGGTGCCCATGTATGAAATGGAACAATAGAGAGTTTAAATGCAAATGCTGCAAGTAAGAATGTGATACCTACAAGTACATATCCAATATCAGTGTAACCATTAGCCGCAAGAACAAGTGCAATTTTGTTAATCTCAACTGAACCAGTAAGTGCATAAAGAACCATAGAACCAAATGAGAAGAAACCTGCTGCTAGTGCACCCATAGTAAAGTATTTAACCGCTGCTTCAAATGATTTGTCACGGTTGTGCATAGCAATCATAGTATAGAGTGCTAAAGATGAAGTCTCAAGTCCAACAAACACTAAGATAAGATTGTCTGTTGCAACCATGAACTGAAAACCTGCGATCATAAACAAGAAAAGTGCGAAGAACTCAGGATAAGAGAACTCATGGAAACGCTTGTGTGTCATTGCAAGTGGAATGAAAAGCATTGACGCACCAACAATAATAAACTGAGACAGAAGTGCCAGTCCATCAACAAGCATTACATCAAAAATACCAAGCATAGTACCGTTTGTAGTAAATACATCACTTGCATCAACAAGCACAGCAAAGTCCATCATTAAAAAGAGCAGACTAAGCACTACATATAATGACTTGTGAAGATTGCTCTTAAAGAGATCTACCACTAAGATTAAAAGTGCGCCAACGATTGGAATTAGCATTGGTGTTAGAGTCATTAAATTCAATGACTCTAAAGGAACATTAATAGGTGATAACATTAGCGCACCTCCTCTTCAATTGTTTTTTTAATAACGATAACTTTCTCTTTCACTAGGTTAGGGATTCTCTCTTTAGCTAACTCAGTTGTCGATTTGTTATGCATTAACTGTACGATCGCTTCAACAGAGTTGTTGATTGGTTCAAGTACAGGTTTTGGATAGATACCTAACCAAATAGTGATAATTGACAGTGGAATAAGAGCTAAAAGCTCTGTTTTATTTACATCTGGTAAATTTTTATTTTCCTCTTTTGTAACTTCACCAAAGAAAAGTTTTTTATACGCTGCAAGCATATAGATAGCACCAACGATAATCGCAGTACCTGCAAGCAGAGTTAAAATATGAGATTGCTCATAAAAACCTAAAAGTGAAAGGAATTCACCAACAAAGTTAATAGTAAGTGGCATACCAACTGAAGCCATTAACATGATACCAAAGATAGTCGCATATCTAGGCATAACATGTGCAATGCCACCAAACTCACTCATGAGCTTAGTATGACGTCTCTCATAGATAACACCTACAAGAAGAAACAGTGCACCTGAGACAACACCGTGTGCAATCATTAAGAAGATTGATCCAGAGATACCTTCAACGTTAAGTGCGAATGTACCAAGAATGATAACACCCATATGCGAAATTGATGAGTAAGCAACAACTTGCTTTACATCTTTTTGTGCGTACGCAACCATCGCAGTATAGATAATCATAATGATTGCAATAATTGCGATCGGTACCATAAAGAATGCTGATGCATCCGGGAAAAGTGGCAATGAAAAACGAATAAACGCATATGTACCCATTTTAAGAAGAATTGCCGCAAGAATTACAGAACCGATTGTCGGTGCTTGACCATGTGCATATGGTAACCATGTATGAAATGGGAACATTGGAACCTTAATAGCAAAACCAAGGAAAAATGCTGCAAACAACCAAAGCTGTAAATTCTCAGGTAAGATAAGTCTGTACCAATCAAGAATAGCAAATGACCATACGCCTGTTGCTTGGTAAAAGAAGTACGCCATAAAGAGCATACCAACAAGCATTACCAGTGAACCTGCAAAAGTATATAAGAAGAACTTTACAGATGCATAGATACGAAGCGGTCCACCCCATGCACCGATGATATAAAGCATCGGAACAAGAGAAAGCTCCCAGAAAACATAAAATACAATTGCATCAAGTGCAACGAAAACACCTGCCATTGTCATTTGTAAAAACAACAATGTAATAATCATGTTTTTAATATCTTTTGTCTCTGGTAATGAAGCAATACCAAGTAAAGTAAAGAACGCTGCTAAGATAACAATAAACAAAGAGATACCGTCTACACCAAGAATGTAGTTAATACCAAATGATGGTATTAAAGGTAACTGCTCCATGAACTGCATTCCAGATACATTGTTATCAAATGCAAACCATAACCAAAGAGCAAGGCCGAACTCTATTGCAGAAACTGCAATACCATATGCTCTAATACTCTCTTTTTGGATCATAAATCCAAAAACTGCAGCAATTGCTGGAAAGAAAATTAAAGTCGATAATATATGATCTAACATTTACATAACTCCTAGACCTGACAAGATAACCATTATCTCATCAGAATATCTTACTGCAAGTCCAAAAACCACAGCTAATACAAGTAAGCCAACAGTACCGGCTACCATCCATTTAAGCATTGTAGAAAGGTTTCCACTCTGCATATCTCGTGTGTTCTCACCTGTAGCATAGATAAGTTTTGCAACACCATCTACAGTCGCATCAACAATTTTAAGATCAATTTTATGCCAGAAAATTTCTGAAATTTCTCTATATGGTTTTACAAGATACTCCTCATAGAAATACGGAATATAGTATTGATTTAAAAGTAATTTATACATAAACGAGTTCTCAGTAGCACTTGTACCATCTGGTACTTTAATCCCAGGACGTGCATATTTTTTATATGCATAAAGAATTGCAAGACCAACAAAAATCTGTGTACCAACTAACATAATCCACAACGTTGTATGTGAGTGAATATGATACTCGTGTGCATTTAAGACCTCTTCTACCATGTTAAAGAAAGGTTCTTGTAATATACCTGCTATCATAGCAAGGATAAGTAATGGACTCATTGCAATTAGCATAAATCTATATGCTTCATGTGGATGAATACCAAAGATTTTGTAACGCTCTTCACCATGGAAGATCAGTGCAACAAGTCTAAATGAATAGAATGCTGTAAGACCTGCAGTAAAGAGAAGCACTGCATAGATTACATAGTGATGCTCAGCAAATGCCGCTTCTAAAATTGTATCTTTCGAGAAGAAACCTGCAAATGGGAAGATTCCAGCAAGTGCAAGTGAAGCGATAGTCATCATAATCCATGTCCACTTCATTACCTTCTTAAGACCACCCATTTTAAATGGGTCAAGTTCATCATGCATTGCGTGCATAACATTACCTGCACCCAAGAATAGAAGTGCTTTAAAGAATGCGTGAGCCATAAGGTGGAAAAGTGCAACCCAGTATGCACCAAGACCAGCCGCTGCAAACATATACCCTAACTGTGAGAGTGTAGAGTACGCAATGATACGTTTCATATCACGGTTAACAAGCGCCATAGATGCGGCAAACAGAGCTACAAATGTACCAAGACTTGCAATAAAAAGACCAACATGTGGAATCAGGTCATAAAGTTCATGTGAACGAATAACAAGATAAACACCCGCTGTTACCATTGTTGCTGCGTGAATAAGAGCAGAAACCGGAGTAGGACCTTCCATCGCATCTGCAAGCCATGTATGAAGTGGGAACTGTGCAGATTTACCCATCGCACCGATAAACAAGAAAATACCGATCCAAGTAAGTGTAGCAGTATCTAAGTGTTTGAACGCTTCAAAAGCACCATCATACTGAAGTGTACCTGTGTTCCAGTATACTAAGAAGATACCAATAAGCATACCAAGGTCAGCGATACGGTTCATAATGAACGCTTCATTTGCTGCCCAAGTAGCACTCTCTTTGTGGAACCAGAATCCAATAAGACCCCATGAACAAAGACCAACACCTTCCCAACCAATGAAAAGTCCTGCATAGTTATCACTCATTACAAGAATCATCATAGAAAAAACGAATGCTGAAAGCCATGCAAAGAATCTATTAAAACTCTTGTCGTGATCCATGTACCCTATAGAGTAGATATGAACGATAGTAGATACTAAAGTAACCACCATCATCATAGTAACAGACACCTGATCTACTACAAAACCAAATGGAATGTAAAGATCACCTGTCGCCATCCATGTCATCATCTCCACATGTACTGGTTCTCCACCTTGTAAAATGTATACAAGGAGAATAAAACTAGATACAAATGATGTAAAGATTAATGATGAACCAATAATTCCTGTAAATATCTTCTTTGGTGTAGCCGTAAAGAGGGCTGAAAAAAGAGAACTTACAAGCGGTGCAAAGAGTGCAATATATAAATATTTTTCCATTCTCTTATCCTCTCATACTTGTCATAGTGTCAAGGTCAATGTTACCATGGCGTTTAAACCATACGATGAGTAGACCAAGTCCAACAGCAACTTCTGATGCAGCAATTGCAATCACAAAGAATGCAAACATTTGACCAGTTAAGTCACCATAGTAGTGTGAAATCGCAGCAAAAGCGATATTTACAGAGTTTAGTAATATCTCAGTTGCGAAAAACAATAAAAGTAAGTTCTTTCTTCTCATAACACCTACTAAACCAATAGCAAAAAGGATAGTAGAGAGTACAAGATAGTGATTTAAACCTATTTCCATCATGAAAGTACCTTTTTATTTTTTTCTTCAGCCTCTTCAATCTCTTCAGCATTCATAAGTGTAAGTGAGAGATCCATTTTCTTACCTGCAAGTACTATACCGGCAACCATTGCAACAAGTAGCATCACAGCTGCTACTTCAAATGGGATAAGGTATTTTGTAAAGAGTACAAGACCTACTTGTTGTGTATTACCTACACCTTCAAGTTGAGGATAGAATGCAACAATATTTTCACTAAGCATTGGAGCTGCAAAGATTACAACTACTAAAACAGCAGCTAAGGTTGCAAGACCAACAACGATAAACTTGTTCCCTTGCTTCTCTTTTACATCACGCGTAGAGTCGAAGAACATCATACCAAAAGCATACAGAGCCATTACGGCACCTGTGTAGACGATAATTTGTACCGCACCTAGAAAATCAGCACCAAGGATAAAGAAAAATGCTGATATAAAAATCATTCCTGCTGCTAAAGCAGTTAATGCATATAACGCTTGCTTTGTTGTTACAACTATGTAAAACATCGCAATCGTTAAAAATGCAAACAAGTAAAACGCTATCGCTTCAAACATAATTCCGACTCCTTAATATGCTAGAGGTGTTTTCTTAACACGCTCATCTTCATGTGGTGTAATTGAACCAAAACCTTCAAACTCAAGCTGCTTACCAGCTTTCATCTTGTCTATTGGTGTCAACATATCTTCATATAGAATGAAGTGTTCTCTTTGTTCACTTGCATTCTCATACTCACCACCGTGTGTAATTGCAAGCTCCGGACAAACCTCTGCACAGTAACCACAGAAGATACAACGACCAAGGTTGATCGTATATTCTGTAACCTCTTTACGAGAGTTCTCATCCATACGAGTATCCATTCTGATACAGTCAGAGATACAGATCTTCTCACAAAGACCACATCCAATACAACGCTCCGTATCAGATTCCCAAAGACGCTTCATCTTATGGATAGCACGATAACGTGGTCCAATTGGCATCTTCTCTTCAGGGTACTGTACTGTGTGAATGTCAAAACGAATCATCTCACGCATTACTACCCATAGACCTACAAAGAGCTCACCTTTAAATGTTCTTTTTACTACACGCTTAAACTTACCCCAACCATCTTGAGGATAATCTTCGATATCACAAAGGAAATAATCTCCCTCTGTTACATTTCTGTTATTAAATGCTTCTAAACTCATTCATATCCCCCTAAAACATCATCACAAAACCAGTGATTACAACATTAATCACTGCGATTGGCATAAGTACTTTCCAACATAACCACATTAACTGGTCTGGTCTTACATCTGGCCAAGCCGCTCTTGTCCATAAGAAGAAGAAAAAGAAAAATGCAACTTTAGCTAAAAGACCTAAAGCACCTAAGAAACTACCATCACCGTAACCACCTAAGAAAAGAAGTGGAATTACAAATGAGATAAAGAACATATTTGCATACTCACCGATGAAGAAAAGACCCCATCTCATACCAGAATACTCAGTACCAAAACCGTCAATAATCTCATGATCATTTGCAATAAGGTGAAATGGTGTACGACCAGTTTCAGCAAATGCTGCAATCCAGAAAAGAATAAACGCTACAGGCTGACTCCATACAATCCAGTTAGAGATTCCACCTGCTTGATAGTTATTAAAGTCAATAAGTGAAAGTGAACCAACCATCATAATTGGGGCTAAAATAGCAAGACCAGTTACAACTTCATACGAAATAAATACTGCTGCCGCACGCGCTGCAGAGATAAGTGCATACTTATTTGCTGAAGCCATACCACCAAGAAGTGGTCCATAAAGACCAATCGCCATAACACCAAGGATATATAAAATACCGATGTTTACATCTGCAACGATTGGGTGTACTTCATATCCAAAAATCTCAAATGACGGTAAGAACGGAATTGCAGCTGCAGCCATAAATGCAGTAGCTGCTGTAATTACCGGTGCAATTTTAAAGATTTTAGCAACAACACCTGTTGGGATGATATCCTCTTTTGTAAAGAGTTTAATACCATCTGCTGCAACTTGCAAAAGTCCGTAAGGACCAACATACATAGGTCCTAAACGGCGTTGCATAAATGCAAGAACTTTACGCTCAAAATATGTACCGATACCAGCTAGTGCTGAGAATATCAGTAGAATTACAACGACTTTTATAACCGTCTCAATTAAATATGCACTGTCCATATCATTACACCTTTTCTATCGAAGCATTGCTAAAGCGGTATCCGCTAAAGAGAGCCTCTGAGTTTAGATTTTTATCAAAAGTAGGAAGCACTACGATTGAACCTTTTATTTTATTGTCACAAACTACATTTGCAACGAGTTCATCCTTCTCAGTTTTAACACGTACTGTGTCACCCTCACTGAACTCTGAACTCTCAAGATACTCCTCACTCATATAGACACCACTTGGCTCATCAAGCTCTGTCGTTTTATGAGTAAACGGACTAAATTGTCTTACAGGATTTGCTAAATAGATTATACAACCTTCTAGCTTATCATCACTGAATTTTTCTACACTTTCATCATCACTTGGTGTAACTGCTACATTTTCTAACACATAACCGCGCATTTCAGTCCCATCATTTTCATAATGATTTGGAAGATTATCAAACTTCTCAGTTTTAAAACCTTTCTCTGTTGGCAGTTGTTCTGTGTAGTCAATCGTGTACTCAGCTTCCAATCCAAGTGCATTTGCAATATCATTAAGCTCATAACCCTTATATGCAAGAGCAGCATTTGTAGGATTAACACGTTTGTTAACACTTGTAAGTGTTCCTTCTTGCTGATTCATTGCAGGCATATCGAGATCACCATCACCAAGTGCAGAGAGTACAAAGTCACCATTTGTGTTGTAACCGATAGTGTAACTTCCCTTCTCATCATCAAGCTCACAAATCAAACTTACACCTAGCGTATTTGTAAGTGCCGGGATGATTACTGTCTCAAACTTCGTATATTTTTCAACTAAAGCTACAAGACGAGCAAGGTTTTTAGCATTTGGATGGTTATAAAGATCAGGACCTACCATAAGAGCAAAAGTCTCTTTTTTCTTGAGGTTTTTCTCTAAAGTCTCCATAAACTTATCATCAGCTCCAAGAAGTTCTAAGAGTTTATTATCATCAACAACAACCTCTTTTTCTACTTTCTTAGGAACCATTTTTGTTTTCTCAACTTCTACTTCTTCCTCTTCACCTGTCTCTTCATTGACTTTTTTCTCAATAACTTTCTCTACAACTTTTTCTTTAATAGTCTCAGTTACTGTAATAGTCTTCTCAGAGTGGAATGATGCTAAGTAATCAGCTATATCTTTTGGCATTGCCTCTTTGTCACCAAAAAGATCAAGCAGGAGATAGAGTGCTATCTCTTCTTGAAGTGGTGCGTGAGTAACTGTCATAATACCTTTTGCTAGACCTTCAATGATAGGGTCTTGTACAGGGTGAAAATAAATCCCCGCACCCTTGCTTACTGTGAGTGAGTTGTTAAGTGCATAACGAGCATTTGGATTGTCAGTTTTGAGTGCAGAACCGATTGATACTATAAAGTTTGTCGTATGTACAGCTTCTAAATCTGTTGAGTAGAGTGACTTACCACTTACAGCCGAGTACTCTTTTAAGAAGTTCTGGTACGCTTTTGCTTCAGAGTTAATAAGTTTGTAACCATACTTCTCTTTAAGTTTTTGTAAGATAAGTGCTTCTTCATTTGTGATAGTTGATGTAAATGCAATAGTATCTGCTTTTTTGAATGCTTCAAGTGCTGCATTAAATGCTGCTTCATCTTTAGTCGCATCTGCATTTTGATAATCAAATCCATATCTACCGGCACCACAAAGTGAAACATAGTTCCACTCATTCATAACACGGTAGATCTTATCTTCTGGATTGTCAATACTTGTATGTTTTACATCATAGCTAATCTGACATCCTGCAGAACAGTGTCCACAAGTTGCCGGAATCTGCTTAAGCTCCCATGCATTTGATTTATACATAAAGTGTGTATCAACAAGTGCACCAACCGGACATACTGCAGCACATTCGCCACAACTTGTACAGTCAAGTACATCTGTACCATTTGTTAGACCGATAATAGACTTGTTGAGCTTGTTCCACATAGCATAGGCATCTTTTGGCATAGTCTCTTTATAACTTGCATCAAGAGCATCTGCTCCACGAGGTACAGTTTTTAAAGAGTTATCACCAATCATATCTTTACAAGCAGTTACACAACGCTCACAAACGATACAAAGACCCGGATCGTAGTGTAGATGACCCCAGTCATGAGAACTTCTGTCAACATCTTTTACTGCATAGTGCTGTGCATCAACACCAAGTTCAAGTGTATAGTTTTGAAGTTCACACTCACCTGACTGATCACAAACACCACACTGCAATGGATGGTTTACATCATAAACCTCCATAATAGCACGACGCTCTTTTTCAATATTTTCCGTACTCGTTGTAATATTCATTCCGTCTTTAGCTTTGGCATTACAAGCATATACCTGTTTACCATCAGCCTCAACAAGACAAATACGACAAGCAAGTGTTGGACTACAACGCGTTAAATAACATATTGCAGGTATAAAGATATCATTTGCACGAGCGGCATTGAGTAGATACTCACCCTCTTGCGTCTCTATCTCTTTTCCATCAATGTTTATGACTATTTTACTCATTACATCACTCTCACTATTTTGGATTTATGAAATCTATACTGACTAGCATCCACATCTCTGTCAAATGTAGGATTTAGTGCAATAGTTCCCTTTAATTCACTATCGAGTCTAAAGGTTCTTTGAATTGTTTCTGAACCTGTAGTAATCTCAACAACATCACCATCACTTATCTTAGCAGCTGCAGCAAACTGTGCTGAACCACTAAGCACTGCCTCTTCTTGTAACTGTTTTGTTTTTGCTGTAAATTTGTTAAACTGTAGTACAGGATCCACGTCATATGTGATCGTTCCATTGTACTCTGGCAGTTCAGCAATCTCTTCAACACTTCCATCTGCATCACATGCTATTTCATCTAAAAGATACCCACGAGTATCTTCTCCAAAAGCATCCAAGAAGTTCTCTAAAGCATCAAACTCTACTGCTTTAAAGCCTTTTTCTTGTGGTAGCTCTTTTGTGTACTCTATTGTATACTCTTTCTCAATACCAAGTGCATTTGCTATATCATTTAGCTCATAACCATCAAAACCAAGTGCAGCATTGAGTGGAAGAAGACGGTTATCAATACTTACAACTGTTCCTTCTTGTTGGTTAAATGCTGGAGTTGTCAAGTCAGCATCATCTGAAGCTGCAATTATAAACTCTCCTCTTGCATTATAACCCACAACATTGCCTAAATCTTCATCACTATCTAAATCACAGATAAGTGAAGCACCAACAGTGTTTACTTCTCTTGGAATAACAAGAAGTGAATAGTCTGTATATTTTTCAATGAGTGCAGCAAGTTTTGCAATGTTAGCAGCACGTGCGTGAGCAAAAACATCACTTCCTACAATAAGA
>Ga0256828_1001094_pt1 | contig 17348 bp, 16 predicted proteins | sample CV88metaG_FD_185993 | JGI IMG/M metagenome (GOLD analysis project Ga0256828, IMG submission 185993) | Hydrothermal vent microbial communities from East Pacific Rise, Pacific Ocean - CV88 | ecosystem: Environmental > Aquatic > Marine > Hydrothermal vents | place: Pacific Ocean: East Pacific Rise...
AATTGCCAAAAGCTCTAACAAAGATGCTGGATATTTGGCTCTATATCTCTCTAACGCAGGGATTTTACCACTATTTATAAGCTGATATATCTTTTTTTCTATCTTTTTGCCAATGTGTGGAATTTGTTTTAAATTTTGCTTATTTTTAACCATTTTTTCTATTGATGTTGGGTAGTTTTCTATTGTATTTGCTGCCTCTTTATAAGCTCTAATCTTAAAGCGATTAACTCCATCTAGTTGAGCATACATTGCTAACTCTTTTAACTGTTTTGCTATATCTTTATTAGAGTAATTCATAAAAAGCCTTTTTATTTATTATAGCACATTTTAAAGCTTATAGAGTATAAAATTTTGTTAAAATAGAGGCAAAAACTAAGGTTTAAAATGATTGATTATTTAATAATTGGAGCAGGAATTATTGGGCTAAATATTGCAATTGAGATAAAACAAAAATTTCCTGATGCAAAAATTGTTGTAATTGAAAAAGAGAGTGAAGTAGGAGAGCATAGTAGTGGTAGAAATTCTGGGGTTTTACATGCTGGATTTTACTATACGGCAAACTCTCTAAAGGCAAAATTTACAAAAGAGGGTAATTTGGCTTTAAAAGAGTTTTGCAAAAGCAGAGGGCTTAAAATTAATGAGTGTGGCAAAGTTGTAATTGCCCAAAATAAGCAAGAGCTAGATGGTTTAGAAGAGCTTAAAAGAAGAGGCGATATAAATGGTGTTGAGCTTGAGTGGATAAGCCAAGAGGAGCTAGAGGCAAAGTATCCAAATGTTTACACCTATAAAAAGGCTCTTTTCTCGCCAACTACTGCTACAGTAAATCCAAAAGAGCTAACTTTAGAGTTTGCAAAAGTTGCCCAAGAGATGGGGATTGAGATTAAAAAAGGGGTGGCTTATAAAGCTAGGGTAGGCAAAAATAAAATTGCAACAAATAGCGCTGAAATTGAGTATAAAAAACTTATAAATTGCGCTGGGCTTTATGCAGATAAAATTGCAAAAGATTTTGGATTTAGCAAAGATTTTGTAATTATTCCATTTAAGGGAATTTACTTAAAAGATAGCTCTAACTCTTCAGGGCTTTTAACCAATATCTATCCAGTTCCAAATTTAGCAAATCCATTTTTGGGAGTGCATTTTACCCTAACAGTAGCAAACGAGGCAAAGATAGGACCAACAGCAATTCCTGCCTTTTGGAGAGAGAACTACAAAGGCTTTGATAACTTTAAACTTGATGAATTAGCACAAATTTTATACTATGAAGCAAAGCTTTTTATTACAGATGCCTTTGGCTTTAGAAGCTTGGCTTTAAGTGAAGTTAAAAAATACTCAAAAAATTACTTGCTAAACTTGGCAAAAGGCTTAGTTAAGGAGATGGATTTAAAAAGCTATAACTCTTGGAGCATCCCAGGAATTAGAGCGCAACTGCTAAATACAAAAACACTAGAACTAGTGCAAGATTTTGTTGTTGAAGGTGATAGAACAACTGTTCATGTGCTAAATGCCGTAAGCCCTGCTTTTACATCATCTATTCCATTTGCTAAGTGGGTTGTTGATAATTATGAATTATGAATTATGAATTTTAAGTTTTGAATTATGTTGGTGGGGTGGTTTTAGTATTGGGAATTTAAAAAGCTTTTTTGCAAAGCAAAAATATGCTATTATACTTTAAAAAAAGGGTTTATTATGAAAGATAGCACTTTAGCAATTCATGCAGGGTATCAAAAGGGTGAATTTGGGACTATGAGTGTGCCAATTTATCAAACTACTGCTTATGAGTTTAGAGATAGCCAACACGCTGCAAATTTGTTTGAGCTAAAAGAGCTTGGCAATATCTATACGCGTTTAATGAACCCAACAACAGATATTTTAGAAAAACGCTTTTGCGCTCTTGAGCAAGGAGCTGCATCTTTGGCAACTGCTAGTGGTGCTTCTGCTGTTTTTTATGCTTTTGCTAATGTAGCTGGGTGTGGAGATAATATTATTTTGGCAAAACAAGCTTATGGTGGCACTTTGACTTTGGCTGCGCATACACTTAAGCGCTTTGGCATTGAGGCTAGATTTTTTGATGTTACAAACCCTAGTGAGCTAGAAGAGCTAATTGATGAAAAAACAAAAATGATATTTTTTGAAGTTATTCCAAATCCAAGTGTTGTAGTTTGCGATATAGAAAAAATTGTTAAAATTGCCAATAAGCATGGTGTGCTAACATGTGCCGATAATACAGTTTCTACTCCAATTATTTGCAAACCACTAACTCTTGGAGTTGATATTACAGTTAGTAGCACAAGTAAATATGCAAGTGGTAACGGAAGCACACTTGGAGGTATGATAACAGAGCGCATTAATTTAAAAGATAAGCTAAAAGATAATAGCAGATATGCTCACTTTAACGAGCCAGATTTAAGTTATCATGGGCTTATTTATACTAACTTAGATTTGCCACCATTTATTTTAAGATCTCGCTTAGCAATGCAAAGAGATTTTGGCGCAACACCAAGTCCTCATAACTCTTGGCTACTTATTCAGGGGCTTGAAACCCTATCTCTTAGAATGGTGCAACACTCTAAAAGTGCGCTAGAGATTGCAAAATTTTTAAAATCGCATCCAAAGGTTAAAAGCGTTAACTATCCAGCACTTAACCAAAAAGAGCTTGTAGATAAATACTTTAAAGATGGTATGGCTAGTGGATTGCTTAGTTTTGAGCTTGATAGCAAAGAGGTAGCGCAAAAAGTAGCAGAAAGCACCAAAATTTTTAGCCTTGTGGTAAATATTGGCGATAGTAAATCTATAATTACTCATCCAGCCTCTACCACACATCAGCAACTAAGCAAACAAGAGCTAAAAGATGCTGGAGTGCCAGAGGGCTTAATAAGACTTAGTGTTGGTTTAGAAGATAGTAGCGATTTAATTGAAGATTTAAAAGAGGCAATAGCAAAAGTTTAAATAAAGCTTTTAGTTGCTTTTTTTCTTAAAAGTTTATCTATTGTGCAAAATATAGCCACTTATAAGAAAAGTATATATTGATAAAAAATAAGATACAATTACATAACTATTTCAAAAAAGAAAAGAGAGTATGGATATAACTACAAAGATTGCACACTTTACATCACCTCTTTATTTAGAGAGTGGGCGTATTTTAGAGCCATTTGATATTGCTTATGAAACATATGGTAAATTAAATGAAAAAAAAGATAATGTTATATTAATTTGTCATGCTCTTAGTGGTTCTCATCACGCAGCAGGATTGTATGAAGGCGATAGAAAACCAGGTTGGTGGGATGGGCTTATAGGAGATGGCAAAGCAATAGATACTACAAAATATTTTGTAATTTGCTCAAATACAATTGGTTCTTGTTTTGGTAGCACAGGTCCTATGAGTGAGCAATATCCAAGTAGTGAACCATATAGACTTAATTTTCCAGTAGTTACAATTAAAGATATGGTAAAAGCGCAAATGCAACTACTATCATCTTTGGGAATTCATAGTGTTAGAGCCATTATTGGTGGCTCTATGGGTGGTATGCAAGGACTTCAATTTGCAGTAGATTATCCAAACTTTGCAAAAGATATTATCGTTTTAGCTTCAACTTATGCAACCCAGCCTTGGGCAATTGCCTTTAACAAGGTAGCTATTGAAGCAATTAGAAGAGATCCTAGATTTAACAATGGAAATTATGCAAAAGATGAATTTAAAGAGCAAGGATGCGATGGTTTGGCTATTGGTAGAATTGCTGGGCATATATCTTATCTTTCACCAGATAGTATGAATGAAAAATTTGGAAGAGCTTATGTATCTAATGATGGATTGTTTGAGCTTTTTGGCAGATATGAAGTAGAGCGTTATATGGAGTATAATACTAGCAATTTTTCTAAAATATTTGACCCCCTTAGCTATTTGTATATTGTTAAGGCTATAAATACTTTTAACTTATCGCGTGGGTATGAGTCATTACATGATGCAGTTAGCAGAATAAAAGCTAGAGTGCATTTAATTAGTTTTAGTGGCGATATGCTATTTTTACCAAGAGAGATGGAGCATTTAGCTAAAATGTTAAAACGAAATGGGCAAAAGTATAGCTATAATGAAATAGAGAGCAACTATGGACACGATGCTTTTTTAGTAGAGCTTGAAAAGTTTGATTATATAATTAAAGATGTGTTGGAATTAGCTGATAGTTAATAGTTTTGATTGTTAGTTGTTAGTGAATTGAAAGGGAGATTATGAAAGAAAAAAGTTTTGAAGAGAATTTAGAATTAGCAAAAGAGTATATAGATAAACTTTTAGATTCAGAGGTTACACTTGAAGAGTCTATTGAGCTTTATAAAAAGGCATTAGATGTAATAAACAATGCTCAAAAGATGCTAGAAGAGGCTAAATTAAAAGTTGAAGAGATAGATAAAAAAAGTAGTGGAGTAGAGTCTTGAAAGAGTTAATGGTTGGGCTTTTGCAACTGCCAACTTTAGGTTTAAATACAACAAGATTGGAGTTTTATTTAAAAAAGGCAAAAGAGAGAGGTTGTAAGCTGTTGCTATTTGGAGAGTATGTGTTAAATCCATTTTTTAAAGAGCTTGAGAGCTTTCCTAAAAGTATGATAAAAGAGCAAACAAGCAGTAGATTAGAGCTTTTAAAGCGCTTAAGTCGTGAGTTTGATATAACTTTGGTTGCTCCAATTGTTGAGGTAAAAGGGGGTAAGTATTATAAAAAAGTAGTTAAAATTTCTCCTAAATCTATTAGTTATTATACTCAACAAATTTTGATTAACTATTCACATTGGAACGAAGAGAAGTTTTTTTCAAATCCAATTGAAGCACTAAAAGAGCCTTTAACATTTAGTTTAGATGGCTTTAAAATTGCAATTATGCCTGGTTTTGAGATACACTTTGATAAGCTTTGGGAGAGTATTAGAAAAAAAAGAGTAGATTTAGTTTTAGTGCCAACAGTATCTACATTTGACTCAAAAGAGAGATGGCAAGAGGTGTTATCTACAAGAGCATTTTTAAATAATTGCTATATCTTAAGAGCTAATAGGGTTGGAGAGTATAAAGATGATGAATTTAAGTGGTATTTTTATGGAGATTCTATGTTTATTAACCCAGATGGAGAGATAGAGATGAGGTTAGATAATAGAGAATCTATGTTAATTGAGCCTATCTATAAAGATGAATTAGCAGAGAGTAGAAGAGCTTGGAGCTTTTTGGCACATTTAAAGAAGCGAGGAGAACTTTGAATTAAAAAGTAAAAGGTAAGAGGTGAAAATTTAAGTATGCATTTTCTTTTGCTTAAATGCTTTTAAAAAATTAGCAAGTAACAGATAAGGGTTAAAAAAAAGCTTTCTACTTTAAGTTTTGTAAAACAAAAAGCTCTTAGCTCTATGCTCTGCGCTTTTTTGCGAAGCAAAAAACAAAAAGAGGTATTATGAAAAACTATTTTAATAGACAAATTATGCTTTGGGGGCAAGAGGCGCAAGATACTTTAGCTACCAAAAGGGTGCTAATTGTTGGTAGTGGAGGGCTTGGATGCTCGGTATCACTTGCTCTTAGTGGTAGTGGAATAGCTGTTATTGATATGGTTGATTTTGATAGAGTTGAGTTGCATAATATTCATAGGCAAGTGCTTTTTGATATGGATGATAATGGTAAATTTAAAGCTGAAGTAGCAGTTGATAAAATTTTAAGAAGAAACCCCTTTTTAAAAAGTAGAGCTTATACAGTTAGTTTTGAAGAGTTTATAAAAGAGCCAAGAGATTATGATTTAATTGTAGATGCTACAGATAATTTGTTTGTTAGAGAACAAATTGATAATTTTGCAAAAGAGAAAAATATAGCTTGGATTTATGGAAGTGTAGAGGAGTTTAATGGGCAAGTATGCCTATTTAAAGAGGCAAATTTTGATATGTTTGCAAAAAAAGAGCTAGAGCCAAAAGGAATAAGCGCTCCAATGGTTATGCAAATAGCATCATTTGAAGCCAACTTAGCCCTGCGCTATCTTGCCAATTTGCCAATAAAGAGCGATTTATTATACTATTTATATTATAATAACGAAGGCGAATTTGAGGTAAAGAGTTTTAAGTTACCTACTAAGTAACTAAATTTTTTGCAAAGTAAAAATAAAAAAGGATACAAAATGAAAAAATTACTATTAATTAGCACAGTTGCAGTTGCTTTTATAGCTGGTTGCACACAAGAGAGTCAAAATAAAATTAGTCGCTCTATTCAAAACTGGACAGGAACAAATGGTGTTTTAGATATATATGCTGGTAGTAAGTTGGTAAAAAGATTTATTAAAATTGATAAACTCTCTACTGCGTATGGCACTGATGATGCTAAACCAAGACCATATAGATATGGTTATGGATATGATGATAAAAATTTTAATTACAGAAGAGATCCAGGTGAGAAGAAAGTTTACTTTGAGTTTAGTGATTACTCAACAAGCTATATCTTTTATGAAAATGATGGAAAATAGGGTTTTAATTAAAAGTTAAAAGTTGCCATTTTTAGCCAAGGTTAAAACCTTGGTTCCAAGAGGCTTTATAAAAAGCGCAAGGCGCGAGGGCTTCCCGCCGAGGGAAACACAGCGTTAGCGTAGGAGTTTGGGCTTAGCTCAAATTCCGTCCTATCAAAAGAAAATAAAGGAGACAATATTATGAGTTTAAAGGTAGTATCAACAAATAAAGCACCACAGGCTATTGGGCCATATTCACAGGCAATTATTGCAAACGGAATGGTTTTTACATCTGGACAAATTGCATTATCACCAGAGGGTGAAATAGTATGTAGTGATGTAGCGGGGCAAACAGAGCAAGTTTTAAAAAATTTAACAGAAGTTTTAGCAGAGGCTGGAAGTTCACTAGATAAAGTTATAAAAACAACAATTTTTTTAGACTCTATGGATGATTTTGCAACAGTAAATGAAGTTTATGGAAAATATTTTAGTAGCCATAAACCAGCAAGAAGCACAGTAGCAGTTAAAACACTTCCACTTAATGTAAAAGTTGAAATTGATTGCATTGCTTTAATTGATTAAAATACTCTTGCCACTATATTGTGGTAAGAAAAAATTCACAATTTTCATATTTAACCCTTTTCATACTATTAAAACCCTTAAATTCGTAATTTTCAATTTTCAATTTTTAACTCCTTTAGATACTTTTTGTAACACCTAAAATAGCTAGTGTTACAAAAATTCCTAATTTTGCTACAAAGAGAAACACAATTACTTTATATGGTCTTAATTTACTCTTTTACTATTAACTATTTATTCTTTTACTGATAAACTTAAACTTACAAAAATATATAAATAATGGAGGACTATAAATGTCGCAACCTAAAATTATTTGGTCAAAAATTGATGAGGCACCAGCATTAGCAACTTATTCTCTACTACCAATTGTAGAAAAATTTACAAAATGGGCAGGTGTAGATGTTGTTGAGAGTGATATTTCACTAGCAAATAGAGTATTAGCAGCTATGGGAAAAAGCGAAGATGAATTAGCAAAACTTGGTGAATTAGTTAATAAACCAGAGGCTAATATTATTAAACTACCTAATATCTCTGCGAGTGTTCCTCAACTTAAAGCTTGTATAGCAGAGCTTCAAGAGCAAGGTTTTGATATTCCTGATTATCCAGAAAATCCACAAACAGATGAAGAGAAAGAGATTGCAGCAAAATATGCAACTTGCCAAGGTAGTGCTGTTAACCCAGTATTAAGAGAAGGAAACTCAGATAGAAGAGCAGCAGTAGCAGTTAAAAAATTTGCACAAAAGCATCCACACAGACTTAAGCCTTTTGCAGAGAATTGTCAAGCAAAGGTTGCTTATATGAATATTGGAGATTTTTATGAGAATGAGCAATCAGTAGTAGCAGACAAAGCAGATAATTATACAATTGAAGTTAATGGAAAAGTTATTAAAACAATTGATAATGTTGAAGAAAAAGAGGTTATCTCAGCTTCATATATGAGTGCAAAAGAGTTGGCAAAATTAATTGATACATCTATTGAAGAGGCTAAAGAGAAAGACCTTTTATGGTCAATTCACCTTAAAGCTACAATGATGAAAATTAGTGATCCTATGATGTTTGGAATTGCAGTTAAAGGTTTCTTTAAAGAGCTGTTTGAAAAATATGCTGATGAGTTTGAAAAGCTTGGTGTAAATGCAGATTTAGGTCTTGGAGATTTGCTTAAAAAGATTGAAAATTCTGATAAAAAAGATGAAATCAAAGCTGACTTAGAGAAGATGATTAAAGAGGGTAAACCAAATATTGCTATGGTTGATAGCGACAATTTAATTACAAATCTACACTTCTCAAATGATATTATTATTGATGCTTCTATGCCACCAGTAATTAGAGAGGGTGGTAAAATGTGGAATAAAGATGGTGATACACAAGAAACTCTAGCTGTAATTCCTGATAGAAGTTATGCTCTAATGTATGATGAAATTTTAGAAGATGCTAAGAGAAATGGTCAATTTGATGTTACTACTATGGGGCATGTTGCAAATGTTGGTTTAATGGCTAAAAAAGCTGAAGAGTATGGAAGCCACCCATATACATTTAGAGTTCCAGAAGATGGAGTAGCAGAGGTTAAAAATAGTGCTGGTGAAGTATTAATGAGCTTTGATGTAGAAGCTGGAGATATTTTTAGAGCTTACAGAGCAAAAGATGTTGCTATTAAAGATTGGATTAGACTTGCTCATGAAAGAGGTAAATTAACTGGTGATCCAATAGTATTTTGGCTAGATTCTAATAGAGCGCATGATGCAAATATGATTAAAAAAGTATTTGAATATTTACCAGAGTATCTTGAAAAAGAGCCAATTGAGTATCATATAATGGCTCCAAAATTAGCTATGAGATATAGCTTAAAAAGAACTAGAGCAGGGCTAAATACAATCTCAGTAACAGGAAATGTTTTAAGAGATTACTTAACAGACCTATTTCCAATTTTAGAGCTTGGAACAAGTGCTAAAATGATGTCTATTGTGCCACTTCTTGCTGGTGGTGGATTGTTTGAAACTGGTGCTGGTGGGTCTGCGCCTAAGCATGTTGAGCAATTCTTAAAAGAGAGCCACTTAAGATGGGACTCTTTAGGTGAATTTTTAGCGTTAGCAGAATCACTTAGAATGATTGCAAATAAAACAGGTGATGAAAAAGTAAAAGCTGTTTGTGATGCGTTAGATAAAGCTAATGAGGCTTACCTTGATAACAATAATGCACCTGGTAGAAAAGTAGGGCAACCAGATAATAAGGCATCACACTTCTACTTAGCTAAATATTGGGCAGAGGCTCTTGCTGATAAAGATGAAAAATTTGCAAAAGTTGCTAAAGAGTTAGCAGATAATGAAGAGAAGATTTTAGAAGAGCTACTAGCAGCAGAGGGACAACCAGCTGATATTGGTGGTTATTTCCGTCCAGATGATGAAAAAGCAAAAGCTGCTATGCGTCCATCTGCAACTTTAAATGCAATTATTGATGCAATATAAGTTTAAAACTGCGCTATAACTAAACAGTCTAAATAAACTTAATAATTATTTTACCCCAATTAAGGGGTAAAATGTTACCTAATAGTTATAATAATTTAATATATTTTTACAACCAGCCTTAATTAGCAAGAGATAAGAGTTAAGAATTTCTATAAGGAGCTTTTAACTCTCTTTTGCTTAGGCTGGATTTCTTATAAATAGGAGTCTAAATGGAGATTAAAAAAGGCAAAAAAGTATCCATAATTGGTGCAGGAAATGTAGGAGCTACTGTTGCTTACTCTTTGGCAATGAAGGGTGTTTGCCATGAAGTAATTTTAAGAGATAGAAACCCTGATATTTCAATGGGTAAAGCACTTGATATGAGCCAAGCAGCAAATGCAGCAAGAACTCATACTGTAGTTAAAGTTGCTCATGAAGCTAGTGAAATTGCTGATAGCGATATTGTAGTAATTACTGCTGGAAGTCCAAGAAAACCAGGAATGAGCAGAGATGATTTACTTATGATAAATGCAGAGATTACAAAAGAAGTTGTGCAAGATGTTAAAAAGTATGCACCTGATTCTATTATTATTATGGTTTCTAACCCTCTTGATGTAATGACTTATGTTGCACTAAAGGAGAGTGGTTTTCCAAAAGAGAGAGTGGTTGGAATGGCTGGAATTTTAGATAGTGCAAGAATGGCTCACTTTATCTATGAAAAAATTGGCTATGGAGCTGGGCAAATTAGAGCAAGTGTAATGGGTGGTCATGGTGATACAATGGTGCCATTACCAAAATTCTCAACAGTTGCAGGAGTGCCACTATCTGATATTTTGAATAAAGAAGAGATTGCAGAAGTTGTAGAGAGAACAAGACACGGAGGAGCAGAGATTGTTGGATATTTAAAAACAGGTTCAGCATACTATGCTCCAGCTAAAGCAACAGCAATTATGGTTGAAGCAATATTAAAAGATACAAAGCAAATTCACCCATGCGCAGTTTACCTTGATGGGCATTATGGGCATAGTGATGTAGTATCAGGTGTGCCAGTAGCTCTTGGTGCAAATGGGGTAGAGAAACTATTTGAAATGACACTAAATGAAGAGCAGACAAAACAGTTTGCACACAGTGTTGAGTCAGTTCGTGAAATGATAAATGTTTTAAAAGAGAAGAATTTTTTTGATTAGCTTTTGGGCTTTGCTCAAAAGAGCTTAGAGCCAAGGGCTTAGAGCAAAGATTTTTGAGCTTTAAGTAAACTTTTAAAACTCAAACTATTTGGCTTTAGCTTTTAGCTTTGCGCTTTATGCTAAAATCTCTTTAGCATTTTAAAATTAATATAAAGGATAAAAATGAGAGAAATTGCTTATGATGATATTGTAAATGCAGTTAAAAATATGATTTTAGTAACTGCAACAAATTTGCCAGAAGATACTCTTGAAGCTTTGCAAGAGGCTTACGATAACGAAAAGTCGCCAGTTGCAAAAGAGGTTATTGCACAACTTCTTGAAAATGCGAAAATTGCAAAAGATGAAAAACGCCCACTATGTCAAGATACAGGCTTAGCAGTATTTTTTGTTAAAGTTGGTGCAGATGTAAAAGTTGTTGGTGGATTGCTTAAAGATGCAATTAATGAAGGAACAGAAAAAGGTTATACTGAGGGTTACTTAAGAGCTTCTACTTGTGAGCCATTTAGCCGTGCAAACTTAAAAGATACAGTAGGCTACAACCTACCAGCAATTATCCATTTTGATATTGTAGAGGGTGATAAAATAGAGATTGAATATGCTGCAAAAGGTGGTGGAAGCGAAAATGTTAGCCGTGCAAGAGTATTCCCTCCAGCAGCAGGAAAAGAGGGGATTATAGAGTTTGTAAAAGAGTGCGTTAGTGATGCAGGTGGAAACCCTTGCCCTCCAATAACAGTTGGTGTGGGAATTGGTGGAACATTTGAAAAAGCAGCTATTAGCTCTAAACACGCTCTTTTTAGAGATGTTGGCACAAAAAATCCAGACCCAGAGATGGATGAGTTAGAGCAAATTATATTAGAAGAGGTTAATAAACTTGGAATTGGTGCAATGGGAATGGGTGGAACAAAAACTGCTCTTGCAGTTCATATTGAATCAAACCCTTGTCATATAGCATCTTTGCCGGTATCTGTAAATATTCAATGTCATAGTTCAAGACACGCACATATAACTATATAAGGAGAAAATAATGGCTGAATATCATTTAACTACACCTCTAAGCGAGGAAGATACAAGAAAATTAAAAGCTGGTGATGTTGTATATTTAAGTGGTGTAATTTATACTGCAAGAGATGCTGCTCATAAACGCCTTGTTGAGCTTTTAGAAAAGGGTGAAGAGTTTCCTTTCCCAATTGAGGGAAGTGTAATTTATTTTGTAGGACCAACTCCACCAAAACCAGGCGATCCAATAGGAAGTGCAGGACCAACAACAAGTTATAGAATGGATAGTTACTCTCCAACTATGTTAAAGTATGGCTCTAAAGGAATGATAGGCAAAGGAAAAAGAAACCAAGCAGTAATTGATGCTTGTAAAGAGTATGGTGGAGTTTACTTTGGGGCAACTGGAGGTGCAGGAGCTTTACTTGGTAAAAGAATTAAATCTGCTGAAGTTATTGCATATCCAGAGCTTGGACCAGAAGCAGTAAGACGCCTAGAGGTAGAGGAGTTTCCAGTTGCAGTTGTAAATGACACTTATGGAAATGACCTTTATCAAATGGGTAGAGAGATTTATGAAGTAAAAGATTAATATTATACAAATAGTCAATATTAACAAATTTATAGATGATAATTCCCATAAAGTTTGGGAATTATCTTGCTACTATTGAACTACAAAAGATATTTTTGCCGTAATTCTATATTTTACAATTTTATCATCTACTACTTTTGCGCTATGGTCTTTAATGTAAATAGATTTAATATTTTTAATAGATTTACTAGCCTCTTTTACAGCCTTTTGAGCAGCATCTTCCCAGCTCTTGTTTGATTGAGCTAATACTTCAATTACTTTTACAACTTTTGACATTATATATCCTTTTTTATTAATTATAAACAATTATATCACAAAGCTATTATTAATTAAAAAAATATAGCATATTTGAGTAGTTTAAATTAAGTAGAGTTTAATTAAAAAGAGTTACATATTAATAAAAAGTATATAAAAAGCACACAAGGTGCTTTTAGGAGATAAAATTAATTAGTGTCCGCAACCGCAGCTTCCACCTTCGCATCCACTACTTTCTACTTGCCCTGTAGCAGCTTCTTGCTCTGTTGCATCTCTTTCGCTTACAACTTTAACATTAAACATCAAATCTTTTCCTGCTAATGGGTGGTTAAAATCAACAGTTACTGTATTATCATCAAAATCAACAACTGTTACTTGAATAGTTTCACCTTGTTGTCCTTGACCATAAAGACTCATACCTTTTTCTAGCTCAATTCCCTCAAATTGCTCTCTTGGAAGTTGTTGAACTGCTTCATCATCTCTTAAACCATAAGCATCTTCAGCTTTAACTAAAATATCAGCAGTATCACCCTCACTCATACCAACTAATCCCTTTTCTAAACCAGGAATTATTTGTCCTTTACCAATTATAAACTCTAGTGGAGCTCCACCTTTGTTGCTATCTAAAATTTCGCTTTTTCCAGCTTCTGTTAATTCGTATTCAATGCCTACAACACTGTTTTCTTCTTTAATTGCCATAAAATTTCCTTTTTAAAATATTTATTGATTTTAACTTATTACACTTTATTAAAGCTTATATCACTATTTTTTTATATATTTTTTTGCCTCTTTTGCTGCTTTAGTATCTGGGTAGCTTGTGATAACAGCATTAAAAAATGTTTTTGCTTCACTGCTTCTACCTTTTTTCTTAAGCGATATAGCAGTATGTAATAATAAATTAGCCATATAACTTGCACTATCATTTAGTGTTACACTCTTTTGATAATACTCAATTGCCTCTTTGTATCTGCCTTTTTTAAATGCAATTTCTCCTAAATAGTAGTTACAAGAAGCTCTTTTATATGAGCGCTTAATAAGGTTTTTAAAGCCCTCTTTAGCCTTTGTTAGCTTAGCATTGTTAAAGTCTAAAACACTCTGTTTAAATAACTCTTTGCTTGATAATTTTTTTGTGCTAGTTGATTTTGGCTCTTTTTTTGTATCTGTTATATCTATATTTTTCTCTTTATTTGTATTATTTGCTACAGTTTCACTCTTAGGCATAATTTGTGTAGTAGATGCTTTCATACTTTTTATATCTTTGAGTTCACTCTCAATTGTTGCAACTCTTTGAGATAATTGATTTACAATATTTTCTAAATTATTATTTGTTTTTGCTCTAAGTTGCTCTATTGTATTTGATTGTCCCTCTACAATACTCTTTAAACCCTCTATCTTCTCTTTTAATTGAGAAATTTTTTGCTTTAAAATAAAAATCTCTCTACTATTTTTCTTTGTAACTGCGTCGCTATCTATAAATGAGCTATCACTATAAACAGATTGTTCTGCATAAATAAAGTTAAATAGCATAATTGTTAATAATATTTTCTTTTTCATCTTCTACTCCTACCAATCTATTGATTGAATTCTACTTATTCCCATTTTAAACACTTCACTTCTATTAGAACTAATATTCATAAAACCAATAGAGTTTTCGCCACCATCTCTTTTTATATACATTACAACATTACCATCACTACTAAATCTTGGAAATTGATTTACACCACCACTTGTTAGTGGGCGAGTTTGCTCTCCATTTGTATCTGTTAAGTAGATATTAAATTTGCCACGCCCCTCTTTGCTTGAATATACTACTTGATTTTCATAAGCATCAACAGAGGCATTATTTGTTCCATGGTGAACTATTTGAGTAACAGCTCCTCCATTTACAGAAGTTTTAAAAATATTTGGATTTCCTAATCTATTTGATACAAATACAACACTCTGCTCTCCATCAGCAAATTTACCACCTACATCAATGCCACTAAAGTTAGTTAACTTTTTTGCTTGGTTAGCACTAAAAAGATAAATATCTGGTTGAGAATTAGGAGCCATAGTTAAAAGAAGTTTGCTTCCATCTTTGCTTACATCAGAGCAAATTAACATACCCTTAGATCTTGTAACAACTTGTTTTGCACCTGTATATATATTTACTTTATATAAAACTAAATTATCTTTATTTCCATAATTACTATAGTATAACTCTCTTTGATTTTTATCTGCCCATTTAGGGAACATATTAAATCCACCTTTAATTATCACCTTTTGGTAAGTAAATGTGTAATCTGCAAGTAAAATCTCTGTCTTCTTAGGACCAGTATATCTAGCTAAAACAACATATCTATTTATCCAATCAATTGGTGGATATTTTGAAAGAGCATTTATTTCGCTAACTGCTTTATGAATTAAAAAAGGAGCTTTTTCTATGCGTGTAACACTATAGTTTTTTTGCAAAATTTGCTTTTTAGGAGAGCCTTTATATACTTTTATATCCAAACTTGCACCATTTGTAGATGTTTTTTTAAATTTATAAATAACTGTTAATTCGCTATTTGTGTTAATTGTAACTGGTAAAGCACTATAATCTATTTTTGATATATTTGAATCTTCTACCAAAAAGTGTCCGCTTACACTAAAATCAGCTTTAAAGAGCCTGTTTACCTCTTTTGCAAATTTTGGAGTTGTATCAGTAGAAGGTATAACAGTTACTTTTGCTCTTTGGTCAACATTTTTCTCTATTTTCATAACTGCATCTGGTTCATCAGCATTTAGAAAACTAATAAATAGTAAAGCTATTAAAATATATTTCATTATCTACTCCCACTTTTTTTATTGATTGTATCAAGTAAGTTATAAAAGTTATATTAAATAGTATTATTTAGATAGAAATACTTATAATTTTTTAGATATAATTAGCCAATTTTATATATAAGGTTTTGAGTATATGAGTAAAAAAAGAGATTTTCTAAGAAAAATTGTAGAAGAAGATTTAAAAAACGGAAAATATAAACAAGTAGTTACTAGATTTCCACCAGAGCCAAATGGATTTCCTCATATTGGACATGCCAAATCTATTAGCCTAAATTTTGGTGTTGCAAAAGATTTTAATGGGCTTTGTAATCTTAGAATGGATGATACAAATCCAACAACAGAAGATACAAAATATGTAGAAGCTCTACAAGATGCAGTTAAGTGGCTTGGCTTTAGCTGGAATGGTGATGTAAGATATACATCAGACTATTTTGAAAAGTTATATAACTATGCAATAAAGCTTATTAAAATGGGTAAAGCATATGTTGATAGCGTTAGTGAAGAGGAGATGAAAGAGCTTAGAGGCACAGTTACAACTCCAGGAAAAAGAAGTAAATTTGCAAGTAGAACAATAGAAGAGAATTTAGAGCTTTTTGAACAGATGAGAGATGGAAAATTTAAAGATGGTGAGCATATTTTAAGAGCAAAAATTGATATGAGTTCTTCAAATATGAAGATGCGCGACCCTCTGCTTTATAGAATAAGAAATCAAGAACATTTTAGAACAGGCAATAAGTGGGCAATTTACCCAATGTATGACTTTGCTCACTGTTTATCTGATTATATTGAAGGAATTACTCACTCATTTTGCACATTAGAGTTTGAAAATAATAGAGAGCTTTATGATTGGATATTAGATACCTTAGAGCTTGAACCACCAAGACCATATCAGTATGAGTTTGCAAGATTAAATATAAACTATACTGTAATGAGCAAAAGAAAGCTTTTAGAGCTTGTAGAAAAAAATATAGTAAATGGCTGGGATGACCCAAGATTACCAACAATTGCTGGTTTAAGACGCCGTGGTTATACGCCAGAGTCTATTTTAAATTTTTGTGAACAAATTGGTATTGCAAAGGCAAACTCAGTAGTAGATGTTTCTCAACTTGAATTTGCAATTAGAGATGATTTAAACCTAAAAGTTCCAAGAGTTATGGCAGTTGCAAATCCACTAAAAGTAACTATCCAAAATTATGAAGGAAGTGAAACTATAGAAGCCTCTTTATACCCAAAAGATGTGCCAAAAGAGGGTAGCAGAGAGTTGCCATTTTCAGAAGTAATCTACATCGATAGAGCAGATTTTGAAGAGAATCCACCAAAAGGTTACTATAGGTTAACTCCAAATCAGCCAGTTAGGCTTAAATATGCATATATCATAAAATGCAAAGAGATTATAAAAGATAAAAATGGGGAAATTACCGAAATTATAGCAGAGTATTACCCAAACTCTAAGAGTGGTGCAGATACAAGTGGAGTGAAAGTAAAGAGTGCAATACAATGGGTAGAGGCAAATAGTGCAGTTAAAGCAGAGTTAAGGTTATATGATAGACTCTACAAAGTAGAAAACCCAAAAGGTTTAGAAGATATAAATCCAAACTCTCTAAAAGTAATAAAAGATGCTTTAGTTGAGCCTTGGGTAATTGAAAGTAAAGAAGATAGATTTCAATTTGAGAGAGAAGGTTATTTCTATAAAGAGCCAGTAGATTACAGCAAAGATAAGCCAATATTTAATAAAATTGTATCACTTAAAGACTCTTGGGCTAAAAAGCAAAAAGATAAAGCAAAAGAGAGTAAAAAAGATAAGCCACAAAATTCTAAAAAACCTTCAAAAAGTGGAGAAGTTGCCAAGCTAAGCTCTGATGAACAAAAGATATATAAATACTATATAGATGAACACAAATTAAATAAAGCAATAGCAAATCTATTTGCAAGAGATAAAGATTTATCGAGCTTCTATTTAGATGCCCTAAAAGAGTATGACAGCAAAATAACTCTGGCAAATTTAGTTGCAAATGAAGTTTTAAAAGAGTTAAAAGCTAAAAGTTTGA
>Ga0256828_1001095_pt1 | contig 17345 bp, 18 predicted proteins | sample CV88metaG_FD_185993 | JGI IMG/M metagenome (GOLD analysis project Ga0256828, IMG submission 185993) | Hydrothermal vent microbial communities from East Pacific Rise, Pacific Ocean - CV88 | ecosystem: Environmental > Aquatic > Marine > Hydrothermal vents | place: Pacific Ocean: East Pacific Rise...
CTTATTTTTCATTCAAACACTTGTAAAAGATGAACTGCATGGCTCATTTTCATTGGACGCTTCAGACGGCGTACATGTTTTAATTACCTTCTAATTTATCTCTATCAGTAAAGTATATCTGTAGTATCACTCTTTTTATTTCCGTCTCTGACAAGAAACGCGCCACTGTTAATATATCTTCGTACCTTTTTTAAAGCTTTTTTTGCACGCTCTTCGGTGGCATAGGCACCTATCAGTACTTTATACTGTTCCCCATGCCTGACCATATAGGTCATTCCAAGCTTTTCAATATCGTCAAAATAACTTTTACCCGGCATATTTGAAAAAGAGCCTGCCTGTATAAAATACGTTTTCGGAATCTTGGAAAGAGGGGCTTTATGCTGGGGAATAACCTCTTTTTTTATTCTCCTAGTCGGGGTGGGAGAAAGTTTTTTTACTGTTTCTTCCTTTTTCACAGGTTTCACTGCCTTTTGTGCCGGTTTGATACCGTTGCCTTTGTACTTTACCAGCCAAATAATCATATCGTTCTGCAACTTCGCCGCTTTCCATCGGCCATACCTTGTATTGACAAGTATCACCGCGGTATAAACTTTCCCTGCCCTGCTTTTGACATAGCCGCCAATATTTTTGACATGTTTTAACGTACCGGTCTTCATCCATGCCCGATTCCTTGCAACCGTTCCCCGAAAGCGCCTTTTGATCGTCCCGTCCACACCTGCTATGGAGAGTGTTTTCATCCATCTCGTTCCATAACGATCATAGGCATGGTCATACAGTTTTGCCAACAGTTTGGCATTGAGTTTTGCGCTGCGGGAGAGGCCGCAACCGTTGTCTATCCTGAAATTACCGCTTCCCATGACTCCATCACTGCGTAAAATCTGTTTGACAGCTTTTCTCCCTTTTGAAAGTGTTGCCGGTGCTCCATACAGTTTTGCTCCCAGAAAGAGCAGCAGATGGCGGGCATAGAGATTATTGGATTTTTTTGCCGTTTTGGAAACAATCTTTTCCAAAGATTTTGAATAATGGGTAAAGAGAATACGGGCATGTGGCGGTATTTTCCTCAGTTTCATCGTTCCGGCTACGACTATACCTTCATTTGACAACGCATCTTTCAGTGCATAATAAAAAGATTTATAGGGCTTTGTGATCACTTTGCAGATATTGCGGTTGCCACACCTTTTGGAAATTTTCCCTTTCAAAACCACTTCCGGTAACGCTTTGCTTTCATCTATTTTTACCGCAGGCCAGGAGTACCGTCCCCGGCAGGGTTTATTTACCCTCTGCAAGTGGTTTGTCACAATATAGCTGCCGTCAGAAACCTTTTTATGCACATCATTTTTGTTGGGTGCCACACAGATGGTACTGACACGTTCATTGAACATCATGGCATCGGGCATCGCATTATAGGGGCTGTATGTATGCTTGTCGAACCCGGAATTATTCTGTGTACCGACGTTGAAATAAGTACGGTCTATCACAATATTGCCGGTTATTTTTCCAATACCTTTGGCTTTGATCCGTCTGACAATATCCGGTATATCTTTTTCAGAAAGAGAGGGATCGCCAAACCCCTTTACAAGCAAGTCTCCGTGAAGTATGCCGTTTTTTAAACTGCCTGCCATATAGAACTGCGTAGGAAATCGGTAATCGAAACCAAGTTTAAGTACGGAAGCATAGAGGGTGAAGACTTTGACAACGGATGCGGGCGTACGTGTTTTAGCGGCATTGAGAGAAGCGATCACTCTGTTGCTGTGTCCTGCCTCTTTTATATAAATACTGATATCAGCTCTGGGAATCCCGGATTTTCCAATGATCGCTTCCAATCCTGCCGGAAGAGCATGCAACCAGCAGAGCATGAAAATATATATTAGAACGATTCGTCTCAATTTCTTTTCCTGGCCAGATGCAAGATATTTACATCACTCTTTTTACTGTTCTTTTTTAAAATCAAAACAGTATGTTAAAAATCAACTTTTTCTTTTGAACTCTCTATCATGGAAACAATGATCGTATAGAAATTGGCAATGACCGCACCGATGACAAGCCCTATGGCCGTATTGGTATTGCCGTAAAACTTCATCGCGAAAAATGCAGGTATAAGGTGCAGGTCCGCTACAAGTGAACCGGCCAAAAGCTCTGCTGAGAGAATATTCCTGACACCTATTTTTAAAATTGTCGAAATCATATTGACCGATCCGGCAATAAAAAGTGCTACCAATGAATCTTCATACAGAAATGCTGCCGATGTCGTCAATGACATCAATGTAAAAAAGATATAAAAAACCTTACCCCACTGCATACTGCCTCCTTTTAAGCCAAAAATGCTTTTTATTAAAAAAATATGACCTATTCTTTAAATAAAAAGCTTTTCAAAGAAAAGCATACCATAACTCTTTATGATTCATTATTAATGGGGGCGGGCAATTGCCCACCCTGATATATATTCTTATACGGTACCATTCTCATACATGGCACGCATTTTCTCTTTCTCTTTTTCCCTTTTAAGTTTCTCCGCTTCTTTCTCTCTGAATTCCTTGACAGAGAAGCCAAGCCACATTAAAATTGGAGATGCAACAAAAATAGAAGAGTAGGTACCCACAACGACACCCACCAGCAATGTAAAGCTGAACCCTCTGATAATCTCCCCGCCGAACACAAAGAGTGTCAATACAACGAAGAAAGTGGTCAGAGATGTCAAGGTCGTTCTTGAAAGTGTCTGTGTAACCGACTCGTCTATGATCTCTCCAAGGTTTGGATTTTTGATTGTGTTGATCCCTTCACGGATACGGTCAAATACAATGATCGTATCGTTCAGAGAGTACCCAAGGATTGTCAACAATGCTGCCAGTGTATCGAGATTGACTTCAATACCGAAAAGTACGACTGCCCCCATAGCAATGGTCACATCATGCACCAATGCCATTACAGAAGCGACAGCGAAACGCCATTCAAACCTAAATGAAACATAGATCAGAATACCGAGGATTGCCAAAAGCAGAGACATCATTCCCTTTTCTCTCAATTCAGATCCGACTTTTGCACCTACCATATCGACACGTCTCACTTCAAAGTTTCCTGTGCCTTTAAGCAGTTCCCGCATGGTGTCACCCATATCTTTTCCCAATGATTTACTGCTGTGCTTGGTACGAATGATGATCTCATTGTCATTTCCAAAATAGGTAACACTGGCATTTTCATAGTTTTGGTCTTTTCCAATTGCTTCCCTGATCTTGTCAATCGGCGCTTTTTGGTCATAATGTACCTGTACCAGCGTACCTCCGGCAAAATCAAGGCCGTAATTGAATCCTTTGGTAAAGATCAGTCCCAAAGAGATCACCAAAAGTACAGCGGAAAGCATACCGAAACGTTTACTCTTGCTCATCAGTGAGAGCGGTTTTTTATACTTGAAAACTTCCATTATTTTGCCCCCTCTGTTTTAATACCGAACCAGAGTCCAAGTTTTTTTCTGTCGATCTTTGGCAGTACCCACTGGTAGATCCCGTGCGTACCGACAATCGCTGTCAGCATCGATGCCAGAATACCGATACCCATAGTAAGCGCAAATCCTTTGAGCGGCCCGGTACCGTATGCCCAAAGTACCACGGCTGCAATCAGGGTTGTCACGTTCGCATCCAAAATGGCGGTAAAGGCTTTGTCATATCCGTCTTCTATCGCTTTTGCAACCGATTTTCCTTCATGCAGCAACTCTCTGATACGTTCATTGATAATTACGTTCGCATCGACTGCCATACCGACGGTCAGGACGATCCCTGCCATACCCGGCAGAGTCAGTGTCGCTCCAAAAAGAGACATGACTGCAATAATCAAAAAGAGGTTCCCGATCAAGGCAACGTTGGCGATAACACCTGCCATACCGTAGTAAAGTACCATAAACAGTACAACCAGGACAAATCCCAGAGCCAATGCCAAAGAACTTGCTTTGATATTGTCTGCTCCGAGACTTGGTCCGACAGAGCGTTTTTCCATAATATATACAGGAGCCAACAGTGCACCCGAACGCAGGGCAATAGCGATATCGTGTGCCTCTTCCAGTTTGAAGTTGCCAGATATCTGCACATGCCCTCCGCCGATACGCTCACGGATAACCGGTGCAGAGTAAACTTTGTTGTCTAAAACGACCGCCATACGTTTTCCTACCGCTTTGGCAGTAAAATCACCAAATATTTTCGACCCCTGCCCGTTAAGGGAGAAATTGATCACCGGCTGGTTGTTTTTATCGAATCCTACTTTCGCATCGGTCAGCATGGAACCGTCAAGTACCGGAATCTGGCGGAGCAGATACTTTTCAGGGGTATTGACATCCGGCAGGATCACATCACCGTAACTTTTTGCCTCATTTGGATTCATGGTCATTACACGTGCCGCCCGGTCCTCATCTACGGCCATAAGCTGTAAATGTGCCGCCCTGGCGATCAATTCACGGATACGCTGTTCATCTTCCTGTGTTTTGACACCCGGTACCTCTACAAGGATCTTGTCCTCTCCCTGTTTGGCTACCGTAGGCTCGGCAAGCCCGAACTCATTCAAACGGTTTCGAATGGTATCGACTGCCTGTTTGATGGCATTTTGTTTTGTACGGGCGATCTCTTCAGCGGTCATTTCCAGGGAGAACTTCAAACCGTTCTCATTCAATACCGTACCCGGCAACTCTTTTTTCAAAAGCTCTTTCGCTTTGGCGACATCATCCGTATCAAGCAGTTCAAAAGTGATTTTTTTACCGTCGATGATCCTCAGGTCATCAAAAATAATCTCTTCATCATCAAAAATATATTTGATGGTCGCTGCCATGGATTTGGTGCGGGATTCGATTGCGGTTTCACTCTTGATCCCAAGAAGCATATGCAATCCGCCTTGCAGGTCCAATCCGAGCGTGATCTTCTTGCCACTCTCACTTTGCATAATAGATGGTATGGAAAAAACCACCCCGAAGATAAGGGCAAAGACAAAGAGTACAACTCTAAAATTAAGCGTTTTCATTACCTAACTCAACCTTTTTTGCGACAAATGCCCTATCCAGTTTCACAATAGTGTCATCATTTAGTTTGATTTTGATAAAATCTTCTTCAGGTTTGACAATCGTAGCGATCAGTCCGCCGCTCGTGATGATCTTGTCACCTTTTTGAAGGCTATCCAGCATCGCTGCATGCTCTTTTTGCTGCTTTTGCTGCGGTCTGATAATCAAAAAATAGAAGATCGCAAATAAAATGATAAATGGCAACAATGAAGCCAGTCCATTACTTTCCATAAGGGTTCCTTTGAGTAAAATTAGACATTATCTTAGCACTTTTGAGCTAACAAGAGGCTTTTTAGCAGCACTTTTGGGTTCCGCTTTCATCTATCTCGAACATTGGGGCTTTTCTCACCCGCTGCTGACAACGCTCCTGGGACTTCTCTCACTCTATCTGCTGCTTGATGCACCAGCCCCTAAAACATGGTTTTTTTACGGTTTTTTTACCGCGCTTTTATGGTTCTGGTGGATAGGACTCAGCTTTATACACTACAAAATGCTCTGGGTTATTCCCTTTGTAGAGTTGGCAATAGCAGCTATCTATGGGGTAATCTTCTGGTTCATCGCCAAAACAGCATATACCATTCAATCCCGCCTATCCTCTGCTCTCTCCCCTCTTCCCTCTCTCATTATCAAAAGTTCCGGGCTGTTGGGGATGAGTTATCTTCACCCTTTCGGTTTCGACTGGTTCAAACCCGAACTGATGTTCGTCAACAGCTATCTGGGCATAGAGAAGTGGCAGTTTGCACTTGTTCTTCTCTCTTTGACGGTAACGCTCTGGAAAAAACAGTTTCTCTACCTTCTTCTCCTGCTTTTGGCATATCAGCCTGACACACAGCACCAAGAGCCTCCAAATGATAAAATACAGATTGTTACCACTTATACCACGGTAGAAGAGAAGTGGGACAAAACACTTCATGGGACACAGTTTAAAAAACTTTTTGCCTCCATAGACAAGGCGATCGATGAGAAAAAAACGCTTATCATCCTGCCAGAATCGGTCTTCCCGGTATTTATAGGACATTCCGAAGAGGTGATGAAAGCGCTTCAGAAAAGGGCCAAAAAAATTTCCATCGTTACAGGCGGGCTCTACTGGGACGGGGAAACACCAAGGAACTCCGCTTATATTTTCCGTAAAAACCATGTTACGGTGGCAAACAAGGTCATCCTTGTACCTTTTGGAGAGAGCAATCCCCTGCCGGATTTTTTAAGCAAATGGGTCAACAAGATTTTCTATGATGGAGCAGTCGATTACAAAGCAAGCAAAGATGTCATCGATTACACTATCGGCGGTACGACCTACCGAAACGCTATCTGCTTTGAAGCGACTTCAGAAAAACTTTACGAGAATAACCCGAAAAACATGATCGTCCTTAGCAACAACGGCTGGTTCATCCCCTCCATAGAACCAACCCTGCAAAGGCTTCTGCTGCAATACTACAGTAAGAAATACGGGACAACTATCTACCATTCTATCAATATGTCACCATCGTATATCATTCAAAAAGGGAGGATGACAAAGATATGACACTCAAAAAATTCTTCATCACCCCTATCAAAGGCTACCAGTACATCTCCAGAATGCTGCCTGCCAACTGCCGTTACTACCCGACCTGTTCGGAGTATGCCAAGTGGCAGTTCGAGTTCAATGCACCCCATAAGGCACTGGCAGCCAGCACACTTCGCATACTGCGCTGCAACCAGCTCTTTGCCGGAGGCATAGACTACCCAGTGGTACATTTTAACCCGCCATCCACACTAAAATCACTCTGTATTAATGAGAGTTATGGCAAAATCAACATTATTTATTGGCTTGTTCCCAAAGAGGAACACCGTTCACTTTACTATGTTATAAAGGATTTTTATGCCGCACACAGAAACGATCACACTCCATAACCCGCTCGATATGCACCTGCACCTGCGTGACGGAGAGATGCTGCACCATATTGCGAAATCTTCGGCGGAACCCTTTTCCGGGGCAATCGTTATGCCCAACCTTGTTCCGCCTGTCACTACGAAAGAAGCGGTAACCTCCTATAAGGCACGTATTATGGAAGCCATCGGCGATACCCGTTTTGAACCGATGATGACACTCTTTTTCAAACCTGACTACGACAGAGCATTTCTTGAGAGTGTCCGTAACGAAATCAGCGCTATCAAACTCTACCCCGCCGGCATCACCACCAACTCCGAAGGCGGGGTCAGCGGCTTCGATGTCGAGGAGCTCCGTCCTGCGCTCGAAGCGATGAGCGACCTGGATATTCCGCTATGCGTGCATGGTGAGACCAATGGGTTCGTCATGGACAGGGAGGCGGAGTTCGTCAGCATTTACGAAAAGCTTGCCACAGCGTTCCCGAAACTGAAGATTATCATGGAACACATCACCACAAAAGAGAGTGTCGCTGCCCTTGAACGACATGAAAACCTCTTTGCCACCATTACTGTACACCATCTTTACATTACCCTGAATGATGTGGCAGGAGGAATGCTGCAGCCGCACCTTTTCTGCAAACCTATCGCCAAACGCCCCGAAGACAGGGAAGCGCTGCTTGGTATCGCGCTCAGAGCACATCCAAAAGTGATGTTCGGCTCCGACTCGGCACCCCACCCCCAGCATGCAAAAGAGAACTGCGGATGTGCCGCAGGAGTTTTCACTGCACCCATCGCACTGCAACTGCTAACGGAACTCTTTGAAAAGCATGATGCCCTGCCAAACCTGCAGGCATTTGTTTCGGGCAATGCACAGCGTATTTACAGCTTTGTGCCACGGACAAAAACGGTAACCCTGGAGAAAAAACCGTTTAAAGTCCCTGCCGACTACAATGGTGTCGTACCGATGTTCGCAAACGAAGAGATTGGCTACAGCATAAAGGAGATAGACGTTGGACAACAGACTGAAAACCTTTGAAAAGGGTCATGAAGCATTTCAGAGCGTCAAATTCAAAAAGAACGAAGAGCGTTTTAAAAAGCTGATCGAAGAGGGACAGAATCCCAAAGCGCTTTTTATAGGCTGCAGCGATTCACGCGTCATGCCTGCCATGATCACGGGAAGCAAACCCGGAGACCTTTTCATTGTCAGGAATATCGGAAATTTTGTCGCTCCTTTCAATCCTGATGCAGACTACCATGCTACCGCATCTGCTGTCGAGTATGCGACCAGTGTGCTGGAAGTCTCCGACATCATTGTCTGTGGGCACTCCCACTGCGGTGCCATCGAAGCACTCTATAAAGAGCTGGAACAGACTCCGGAGAACATTCACACCATCAAATGGCTTGAGCTCGGACAGGAAGCAAAAAAAGTCGCTATGCTTGCCTATAAAAATGAATCAAAAGAGAAGATGCTGCGCTATACCGAAAAAATATCGGTCGTTTACCAGATAGACAATCTGCTGACCTACCCCGGTATTCAAAGGCGCGTAGAAGAGGGGACGCTCTTTCTGCATGCCTGGTATTACGATATGCAGAGCGGTGACATAGAGTATTATGACGATGATACCTATGAATTTAAACCGCTTAGCCAAAAATAAGGAAAATGATGATAGCAGAGAGTATTGAACAACTGATAGGCGGTACGCCCCTGGTCAAGATCAACTCCCTCTCCAGGGAGACAGGGACTACCATTTTGGGCAAATGCGAATTTATGAACCCTACCTCCTCGGTCAAAGACAGGATCGCCCTCAATATGATCAATCAGGCACTCAAAAGAGGCAAGATAACTTCCAACACGACCATTATCGAACCTACCAGCGGCAACACGGGCATAGGGCTTGCCGCAGTCTGTGCGGCAAAAGGACTCAATCTTATCCTCACCATGCCCGACTCTATGAGTATCGAACGACGCAAACTCCTTACACACCTGGGTGCAAAACTGGTATTGACTCCGGCAGCGGAGGGAATGAATGGCGCCATTGCAAAAGCGAATACGCTCTGCCGGGAACTCGATGATGCCATCGTACTCCAACAGTTCCAAAACCCGGACAACCCCCAGGCCCACCGCACCACTACCGCCATAGAAATTCTTAACGATACGAAGCATGATCTTGATATCTTTATTGCCGCTGTAGGTACAGGGGGGACACTGACCGGTACGGCAGAAGTCCTCAAAGAGAAGATACCCCATCTCCATGTAGCTGCTGTTGAACCTGCCACATCCGCTGTACTGGAAGGAAAACCTGCCGGTACACATCGCATCCAGGGGATAGGGGCAGGGTTCATCCCCGGTATCCTCAATACTTCCATTTATGATGAAGCCATTGCCATATCGGATGAATCCGCATTTGCTATGGCACGCAACATGGCACAACAAGAGGGTCTGCTTGTCGGTATCTCCTCGGGAGCGAATCTTGAAGCCGCTTACACACTTGCACTTCGCCCCGAGAACAGAGGGAAAACCATTGTAACCATCTTATGTGATACCGCAGAACGCTACCTCTCTACAGAGCTGTTTGCACATTAGCTATCATGAAACAGATGCTGCTTGAAACCATCCGGATCGAAAATGGGAAGATCCATAATCTCTCCTACCATCAACAACGGTTCGACCGCAGCCAGAAAGCCTGTTTTGGCTCAACACATCCCATAAAACTTTCCGACAAAATCATTCCTCCCGCCAAAGGATTGTTTCGCTGCCGTATCCTCTATAGCGATACCATTGAACAGATAGCGTACCTTCCCTATGTTCCAAAAACGATTCAACACATACATATTGTCTCTTCCAATCTTGACTACAGCCATAAATGGGCCGAGAGGAGTCCATTTGCTGAAATGCTTGCCATGCATCCTGGTGCCGATGAGATTCTCATAGAAAAAGAGGGCCTGCTGACCGATACGACAATTGCAAATATCGCTTTTTACGATGGTCTGAAGTGGCTCACTCCGGAGAAGCCTCTGCTTCATGGAACCATGAGACAAAAACTGCTCGATGAAGGATTTTTACAAACAGCATCTCTAAAAAAAGAAGATCTGGACAACTATACACACGTAGCTTTAATGAATGCTATGCTAGGATTTAAAATTCTAAAACAGTGCACTATCCAGAAATAAGAAGTATGATAAAGGGAAACAATGACGATCAACCTGTTTCAAACACCGGAATATAGAACGCTGATGGAAGAGCATATTGAAAAGACTATTTCCTATTTATTCAGCAAAGACCAGGAGTTCGCGCTGGCATGTGAAGTCAAATATGTACAGTTCGAGCCGGAGCTGCCTTCAAATATCAAAGAGTCTTTCAATGAAACTGTACTTTTCATTATCAGCGGGTATGCTTACGAATCTGCCAGCCTCGAAGGGGGTTACTTTTCGTTTGAAGCCGGTTTTGGAAGTGAAAATTTCGGCTCTGTCGTCACGATGCCCTTGCTGGCGATCAAACAGGTATTTGTAGGAGACAATCCTATTGTTTTCAATCTTTCCAATCCTCTGGCAAAGAAAAAAGGTTCTACCCAGACATCCATGGAAGCGCTGCTGAAGAACCCTGAAAATAAAAAGCTTCTCAAAAAAAAGAAGCTTTGATCCTCTAGCACTGCCCCGTCAAAATATAATCTACCACATTATCCACATAGGCATTATGCTTATTCTCTTTGGAATAGACAATATAGAATTTTCTCGTCATAGTATATCCTCTCAGCCTCGCTTCATAAAGTTCGCCGGAAGCAACCTCGTCTGCGATAGCATATTTGGAGATAATGGAGACAACAGGTTTTGACGGATCTTTTTTACTTCTTTTGATCGCCTGAAGTACCGCTGTAGTATTACTCACTTCACTGATCACATCAAAACTTTTGCATGATACGCCAAGCTCTTCAAATACTTCTGAAACCACCTGTCGCGTATGGGACGACTCTTCCCGGCAGATCCATCTGTATTCGTACAGTTCTTCCGTTTTGACGATTTTTGGAATGGATACATTACTGACAAGCACCAGTTCGTCTTCCAGCCACTCCCGGTAGATCAGATCATGATCCATGACAGGAGATTCTATGAGCCCGACATCCAGTTTTCTGTCTTTCAGTTTCCTGACAATTCCATCACTGATATCGATACTCAGGTTTACATCATTGTTGATCGCTTCGCTCATATCATTGAGGCACTCTCCAGGAATTACATAATTGCCTATTGTATAGGAGGCCCCCAAGCGGAATGTCATCTGTTTGTTGATAATTTTTAAAACATCTTTTTCCGCTTCGTGAACCTCTTTTTCCAGTTTGCTGGCAATCTTGTAGAGTTCTTCTCCCTCTGATGTCAATTTGATACCGTTCTTTTTACGTTCAATAATCTTACATGCAAGGTATTTTTCAATAAACTTGATCTGCTGCGTTACAGCCGGTTGAGAAATACCAAGCTTTGCCGATGCTTTTGAAAAACTTCTTTCACGAGCTACCGTCAAAAATGTTTCCAGTTTTACAAAATCTTTTAACATTATATTTCCTTATCTCTTTAAGATATAAAAACTTAATTTTAATTATACTTAACAATTCATAAGATTGGCTTATTTAAAAATCAAAAATTTATTTTTACTTATATCATAGCCTTGATTCCCTACGGGGTACTCTTAAAGATTTTAACGATATAATAATATGATATAGGAGATCAAAAGAGACATGGAACACATTTTAAAGAGCCTGAACCCTTCACAGAGGGAAGCGGTTGAACATATTGACGGGGCGATGCTCATTCTTGCCGGTGCAGGCAGCGGGAAAACAAAAACACTGACTACGCGGCTGGCATACCTTGTAGGGGAGGTCGGCATAGACCCGGCCAATACGTTAACCCTCACATTTACAAATAAAGCCGCTTCCGAAATGAAGGAGAGGGCACTCGGCCTGATGCCTTCCAAGGTCGCCTACCCGCCTCTTTTATGTACATTTCATAAATTTGGTCTTCTTTTTTTAAAATTCCATATAGAAAAACTCGGGCGCAGCAATACTTTTGTCATCATTGACAGTGACGATAAAAAACGTCTTCTGCGTTCCATTGCCAAAGAGCTGAAGATAGATCTGAATATCTCGTTTATCGCTTCTGAAATCTCCAAATACAAAAACTCCCTGCTCTCCCCGGAAACCGTCATTCAGAAAGCGGAATTGCCCGATTATAAAAAAGTGGCAAAAATTTATGAAACCTATCAGGCAAATATTGAAGAGAACAATCTTGTCGATTTTGACGACCTGCTGATGCTGACCTACAAGATACTCGATGAGAACGATGATCTCAGAAGAGAGACCAGCAATCGCTACAAATATATTATGGTTGACGAGTATCAAGATACCAATGAACTGCAGTTCCGGCTTCTTGAGCATCTGTGCAGTGAACACGACAACCTCTGTGTGGTCGGAGATGATGACCAGAGTATTTACGGATGGAGAGGTGCCAATATACGCAATATCCTTGAATTTGCAGACAATTTCAAAAATACGAAGGTGGTCAAACTCGAAACCAATTACCGCTCTACAACCCCCATCCTCAAAGCGGCAAATACGCTGATAGAGCACAACTCCACGAGACTTGGGAAAAAACTCACCTCCCATAAGGGAGAGGGGCCTGAGGTCAAACTGCTTCATTCCCTCGATGAATCGATGGAAGCCAAGGCGATCGCCCACCAGATACACACATTGCTGGACAAAGGTACCGATCCGGACGAGATCGCCGTACTCTACCGTATTAATGCCCTCTCACGTTCTCTGGAAGAGGGATTTACCAAAGAGGGACTCAACTTCAAACTTATTGGAGGCATGCGTTTCTATGAGCGTGCCGAAATCAAAGATATCATCTCCTATTTTCGGGTACTTTCAAACCCCCACGATGATTTTTCCTTGATCCGCATTATCAACAAACCCAAACGCGGTATTGGAAAAGCATCGATCGAAAAACTGCAAAAAGCGGCTTTTGATAACCAGCTCTCTCTTTATGAATATATCGACAGAAGTATCAACGGAGAGCTTCCTGTCGTTGTCAGCAAAAAGGTATCTGCCTCTTTGAGCCAGCTGGTCGATGATATCAAACTGCTTCAGGAAGAGATACAAAACTCACTGGGGAACTTCATCACACTTTTTGAAGAGCGCATCAAACTCAAAGACCACTATGCCGGTATGGTAGACGGATTTGACCGCCTCTTGAACATCGATGAGTTTTACGGTTACTTCAGGGATGCCGTCATGAAAAACCCGGACCTCACCCTCGATGAATTCCTCAACGATATCTCCCTCCAGAGCGATCAGGACCAGATAGAGGAGGATGCCATTACCATCATGAGCATCCATGCGGCAAAAGGGCTGGAGTTCGAGCATCTTTTCGTCATAGGGCTTGAAGAGGAGTTCTTCCCTCTGCTTGGAGAGGGGTGCAACATGGAAGAGGAGCGCCGTCTGGGATACGTTGCCATTACCAGAGCGAAATCGGACTTGACTCTCTGCTATGTGGACAGCCGCTTCTACAAAGGCCGACGTAAAATGATAGACAAAAGCCGTTTCCTCGGGGAAGCGGGGCTCATTCAGGACACCAGCCTCAAGATCACCAAAAGCTCGGCCTTTAAAAAAGGAGACCTTGTCAAACACAAGATCTTCGGCATAGGACGCGTACAGGCAGCCAACAAATCGGGCAAAGAGTACAAATTGCTCATCAACTTCGGCGGGAACAAAAAAGAGATCCTCAGCTCGTTCGTGCAACCCATTTAGTGAAGAGTGAAGAGTGAAGAGTGAAGAGTTATTGATTGTGTTGTTTCACAACACTACTATTTTTTATTTCATTAAAGCATTGCAAAGCAATGCATACCGACATTCTTCATTCTTACCTCTTCACTCTTCACTTACAACAAAAAGGCGATTCAAATGAATCGCCTTTTTGTTGTAAACAAACCCATTTTCAGAAGTTCCAACAGCTATATGGGGTATGTCAAACGTAAATACGGTACAAAAAAAGTCGGCTTTTCAGGGACACTCGACCCTTTCGCTACAGGCTGCCTGATCGTCGCGACAGGGCAGTACACCAAACTCTTCCAGTACCTTGACAAAACGCCCAAAAGCTACAAAGCGACACTCTGGCTGGGGGTGAACTCCCCGAGTCTGGACATCGAACAGGTCGATGCCATCAGGGAGGTCACACCTTTTCCTTTAACGCAGATAGAGGAAGTGCTTGCTTCACTCAAAGGGGAACTGACCTACTACCCGCCGAAGTTCTGTGCAAAAAAAATTGGGGGCAGACGTGCCTATGAACTGATGCGTGAAGGTAAAGAAGTAACTCTTAAAACCATTACCTCGACCATCTACGATATCAGGCTTCTCAACTACAACCACCCTTTTGTCCATTTTGAAGCAACAGTCAGTGAAGGTACCTATATCAGAAGTCTGGGCGCCCTCATCGCAGATAAACTGGGGGTAGACGGAACCCTCTCTTCCCTGCATCGTATTCATGAAGGAAAATTCTGTTTTGAGAATGAAAAGGCGCTTGACCCCTTTCAGCATCTTACCATTCCAAGGAACAGCTACAGCGGAGACGAGAACTACCTTGAACTGGGGAAAAAGCTTTCCATCGACTATTTCAGTATCAAGGAAGATGGGGTCTATCTGATAGAAACAGAGCATTTTTTCAGTATTGTTGAAATCATCAATGGCACTGTCAGCTATCGGTTGAACCGTATTGCAAAATTCAAGGAGGAGTCATGTACAGCATCAAAGCCCATGCAAAAGTAAACATTTTTTTAAAGATCACCGGATACGAGAATGGGTACCATACGCTGCTTTCACGTTTCATGCGTGTGGACGACCTTTATGATACCATTACCCTTGTTCCCTGCGAATGTGACACCTTTACCATCGAAGGGTGTGACGGGGTTGCACTGGAGTCCAACACCATCTACAAAGCCTACAAAGCCCTGCTTGCCCCCTTTCCAAAACTGGAGAATTTCTTTAAGACCCACAAAGTCGTCGTTGAAAAACGTATTCCCTCGCAGGCGGGGCTTGGCGGAGGAAGTTCGGATGCGGGTGCTTTTCTACGTCTGGTCAACTCCCTTTCACAAAATCCTCTGAGTACAGAGACATTGGCAAAACTCGGCAGTACCATCGGCGCAGATGTACCCTTTTTCGTCTACAACTATGCCAGCGCCAATGTCCGGGGCTTTGGAGAGATCGTCGAACCTTTCCATGAAAAGCCGTTGAAACTGGAGTTTTTCACCCCGGAAAAGATCGGGTGCGATACGGCAAAAGTGTACCAAACCTACCACAAATACCTGTTACGGACTCTGGACCCCTCCTCCTTTTTCGGCTGGGAGAACATGGACTCCGCTACACTGCTGCAGCTCATCAATGACCCTATTGTTCTCAATGACCTCTATCCGGCAGCCCTCGCAGCCTATCCGGAACTTGAAAAACTGGATAAAAAAGGATGGTTTTTCAGCGGAAGCGGGAGCACGTTTTTCAGAGTTAAGAGTGAAGAGTGAAGAGTGAAGAGTGAAGAGTGAAGAAACGATTTCATCTTTTTCTTTAACTCAAACTTAATTCCGGTGGGCTAAAGCCCACCCTACACATTTCCCCTTTAACCCTTGCTATGTTGCATTCGCCATGATCTGGTCACGGATCTGTTTTGCCGTTCTTCCGCTCTCTTCATCGAGCTCTCCTACCAGGTCTTTACGAATATAGACTGTCAATCTTGCCAGGGCTTCGGAGAGCATATCTTCATCTTTCATGCTTACATGCCTGTCCTCGGCGATCATCCTGTTGAAGATCTCCAGAAAATGTTCATACTCCTCCAGTACGGCAGGTGAAGCGAAAATAGCAAGGCGGTGGGTATGGAATTTGAGTCTTGTGAGATCCTCCGACGTGATGTTTTTGTGCAGGACCATCTCCTCGATCGTATCGATCAGGTTTTGGTACGTTTCTGTTTTCAGTTCTATGAACTTGATGCTCTGCTCTTTCTCAAGCTCCACCGAAGTCTGTTTGTTCAACAGAAGTGCGGTGATGAGGATCGTTGCCAGTGTTCCCAGAATGATCAGTACGATCTCCTGTGTAAAGGGCATTTTGTCTGTCATATGGTACGCAAGGCGCAAAAAGAAATAGCCTCCGATAAACACAACCGCACTCAGTATCATCATCACTTTGTTGTCTTTGAACCATTGCTTCATCTGTGTTGTCCTTATGGGAGAATATTTTTATCCCGGATTATGCATTAGAATTGTCCATGATCTTGCTGATGCTTGTTTCATGGGTGTTTGTAACGCATTCTAAGGTTAACCCAAAGGTTAATTGATGAATCTTTACGAATGCCCATGGAACAATGATCTGTAAGAGATGGATGATCTCTAATGCATATTCCGGGTTTATGTAGTATAGCGAATTATCATTTGAAGAGAATGTAGCGATAACCGTTCCGGTTCTGCTGCCGAGAACATGAGACGATTCATGTTCTCTTCATACAGCTTATTTTACAGCAATGCTTTTGGCTTTTCTGGACTCCTCTTTTTCAAGGGTAATGTAAAGCCTTCCGTCTTCGTACTTGGCATCCACCTTCTCTTTGTCGATACCTTCAGGAAGTACGAAAGACCTTGAGATAAGCCCGAAGCTGCTCTCACAGAGATAGTAGTCCTCTTTTTTCACTTCGTTTTTCATTTTGCGTGTCGCTTTGACCGTTAAAATGTTATCTTCCACCTGGAGTTCAATATCGTTCTTGTCCACCCCAGGCAGGTCGATCTCTATACGGAAAGCATCACTCCCTTTTTTGGCAAGGTTGGCAAAAGGAAGATGGCTTGCAACATTGGCAAACGTCTCTTTCGCCACTTCAAGTCCGTGTTCTACTTTCTCTTCAACGGCATTTCCGATCTCTTTTGCAGTTTTTACCATATCCATTTCTAACCTCCTGTTTTGTATTATCATTCATATTCAACTATATTAGTTCTTTATTTTATCTCTATCTTTTTAGGTTTTTTCTCTTCCTCTTTGAGTTTGGGGATGACCACTTCAAGCACACCGTCCTTGCTTTCCGCATGAATGTTTTCCACATCGATCTTCTCCGGAAGTGTGAAACTTCTTGAGAACTTTCCGTAGGAACTCTCTACCTTGTAATAGTCTTCCTCTTTGATCTCCTCTTTCATCTTTCTTTCACCGGAAATCGTCAGAATATTATCTTCTGTCGTGATCTCGATATCCTCTTTTTTGATACCGGGCAGATCGAGCTCCACATGGTAGGCATCTTCACCTTCACGTGTATTGACCTTCGGAACAAAAGAGGCGATCGCACTCTCTTCACCCGCCACATCGATATTGTGCATCAATGTATTGAGCAGATCGAAACTCTTTCTAACTTCACTATAGGGATTGTATCTTGTTACCAACAT
>Ga0256828_1001096_pt1 | contig 17330 bp, 11 predicted proteins | sample CV88metaG_FD_185993 | JGI IMG/M metagenome (GOLD analysis project Ga0256828, IMG submission 185993) | Hydrothermal vent microbial communities from East Pacific Rise, Pacific Ocean - CV88 | ecosystem: Environmental > Aquatic > Marine > Hydrothermal vents | place: Pacific Ocean: East Pacific Rise...
TGCACCCAAGCCTGAGAAGATCCCCAAGATATCGTATTTATCAAAAGTTCCTCCAAAGGGCTGAGAGATCAACACAATCCCCACAAACCCTAAAACAATCGCAAACACAGACCAGCCAGTGAGCTTCTCTCCCAAAAAGAGATAGGCAAAGATTGCCACAAAAATCGGAGAAGTTTTGTTATAGGTCACCACTTCTCCCAGAGGCATATAAGCAATAATATAAAAGTACGCCAACAGTGCCATAAAGCCCATCGCCCCACGGAAAAAAAGAAGTAGAGGCTTGCCACCAATCTGTTTGAGGGGAGATTTATAGATGGCAAATCCAACCAATACTACCCCAAAGACATTGCGAAAAAACGTCACCTCAACCCCTGGAAGCGTCTGACTCACCACCTTGGCAAACCCTCCCATAAACGCAAAAGAGAAAGAGGCAAGTAGCATAAAGAGAATCCCCCTATCCATGCCCAAAATATACTTTTTCAATCGAAACCTTTTAGATTTTTTGGAAGTTTAGCATATTTAATGGATAATCACCAATCGTCCATCCTTTGCTTTGGGGGTTAACTCTTTTTTCTCTGCGATGGCTTCGGACAATATGGAGTAAAAGGTTGCATAGGTGTTTTGAATATCTTGACCATACTTGCTAAACCAGAAGTAGCCATCTCCATTTTCTCGACCAATGAAGGAGTTGATCGCTAAGGTGTAGTTTTGGTTGGGGTTGATATCGACCCATTTGCCCTCTTGGAGCAGTTTGATTTCGGTGACGCGTTTCCCCTCTTTGATGATTTTGCTATCTTTGATCTCTTGTTTGGCTTTGCGTAGGTCGATGGTGTATTTGAGTCCTGAGGCGTGCATAAAACCTCCGTGGGCGTAACTCGCAGCACTCTTTTCTAGGATGGGTTTAAGGTATTTTCCTTGGAGGGTCAAGAGATAGGCGTAGTTACCAAACTCATCAATCTCTTTGAGCATGGTATTGGTGATGTTACCTGCTGGATAGATTTTTTTGCCTCGAAAGGCTCCTGCATTGTTGAGGACAATATCTACTTTGTATTTTTCTCGGAGAAGATCATTGACCAGATTGGGAACTTCGGACTCTTCATTTCGGATCACCCTTGAATCCAATACCCACGTTTTTTGGGTCTGACCTAAAATGATGGATTTTGGGAGCTTTTGGGTATAGGCTTGGAGGTTTTTCTCAACTACCTTATCGGCAATATACTCAGAGGTAACGGGGATCTTGGTCATGCTGATCTCTTTGAAACGTACCTTGTTGTTTTTGTCCAGTGGGATATCGACTTTGACCACTTGACTTCCTTGTTCTCCTCCATTGACGATGGCTGTGTGGTGGATTCGACCCATCTTTTTGACATACTCATGGGAGTGACCTCCAAAAATCAGGTCAATGCCTTTGACCTGTTTTGCCAAGGCAACATCTTTTTTGTAGCCAATATGAGAGATCAGCACCACCACATCAGCACCTTGATCTCTGAGAAGTTTGATCATCTTTTTTGCCATACTCACATTGTCTCCGAGGAGTTTGACCTTTTTTTCGCTAGAGGCTTTGGTCAACTTCTCTACGATCAAGGAGAAAAATCCCACTTTAATCCCCTCCATCTCTCGGATCACATAGGGTTGACATCTGCCATTGAGGGCTGAGGAAGAGACATCCAAATCACTACAAAGGGTGGTAAAGGTTGACTTCGCCAATGCCTTGCCCAAGGCATCACTGCCCCGATCAAACTCATGATTACCCAAGGCATAGAGTTCATAGCCAGCCTCAGACATCATGGAGAAGATTGCTTCGCCTTTGAAGACATGGAGATAACGCCCCATCAAATCATCTCCTGCTGAGACTACCACACTGTTAGGATTCTCTTTTTTGAGTTTTTTATAGAGGGTGGAGAGACGAGCAACACCTCCTACTTCTACCTGCTCTCGTGTGCCATCTCCGTTGAGATCAACTTTTTGCACCGAAGGTTCTAGCACACCTTGTAGATCAGCTGTTCCCATAATGCTAATAACTTTGGCATGAAGCCCCACTGCCAACATCAAATATAACACCCCTACTCTACAGTACTGTATGCTCATATTTTTTCCTTTTACACGGTATATGTTATATTATATATGAAAAAGATTGCAAAAACGTTACAAAAAAAGAGAGAAACAAGGAGAGAGAGACCCTTAAACAAGGGTCTAAGAGAGACTTAGTTCCAACCCAACATTTCAGGTTGATCAGTGAACTTCTCTGTAATGGGTATTTTAATCTCTGTATTTTTCTTGACAATGAGATCTTTCCCAATAAGCCCTTTGTTGGCATTTAAAATAACTTTATACTCAGAAGCATCCCCATAGTATCGCTGGGCTAGCTCTTTGACTGAGATATCATAAGTCACCCGTGTATTAATCCATGAGTTTGGAACAATATCTTTGGCAACGGCGAGGCTCATTGCCCCCACACTTAGCAGAAGCATACTCAATTTTACAATGCTCTTTTTCATATCAATTTCCCCTTATTTGATTTGTGAGGATTTATTATACAATTCAAGAACTTAGAAGCATAAAATATTGGATATTTTTAAAGACTTTTACATTTTTTTGGCACGAATATCCCCAAAAAAGATCAAATCTTTTAAGACTGCTTTATCGGTAATACCATCTTCACCAATTCCCAAGAGTAACTCTCCTTTGTCACTAGAGAATATGTCTTGATGGATAATCGCCTTGGCATACCATGCTTGATTCTCCCCTAGCATCTCTTTGTACTCGGGTAGCTCCTCTTTGGTGGGGATATGAATATCAACATACCCTTGCTGTTTCTCTGCCCCTACGGCATGTAATCTGTAATCTCTGCTCACATTCTTATCTTGGATATAGCTGTCTAGGTTAAAATAGAGTGTCAAAAGATCATCTTTGGCATAGATATCATCCATCTCTACTGTTTTGTCTTTGTAGAGTTTTCCTTTTTTCCATTTTTGGGTCTGTTGGGTTACTTTTTTGTGTTCATGATCAATACGATAAATTCTATTACTGCTATAGACCCCATGTGATTTGATAATCTGATAAAGATCAGAGACCATTTTCCCATCTTCAATGTGTCCCTTGGAGATATGACGCTCTTTTCGGTCTCCTGAGAGGGTTTGGGCAATGCCTGTTGAATCCAATTTAATATCAATCTCATAACTGCCCTCCTCTTTGGTCAGTTTTGCTTTGGCAATCCCAATTTCACCAAAAATACCAAACTCTACTTTATACTCCACATCCAATGTTTGTGCCTGTAGTGACAAGAGTGTGATCATAAGTAAGACTATTTTTTTCATTATGTTCCTTTATCTATTTTATAAGTTGATTAAATCACATTTATGTGGATAAACCGTGAATAACTTATTTTAACATTTTAGCCATATTTCGGGAAAAATAGATAATAGTTTTGCTAAAATACACCTTATGAATGAAAACAACACCACAGACCTAATCCAAACTGAACAAATCATCGAAAAGCTCGATATGAACCTAGAGGACTATACCCAAGAGTTCTTGGCACAACTCTACAGTAGTCAATATGGTAGTTATCTCGCTGAGACCATTTTTGGCATCCCCGTTGCCAATCTCATTGCTGCTTTTTTGGCATTCTTTTTCTTTCTTTATTTGAGAAAACTCTTTGCTACACTTACCATCAAGATTCTACACCCTTTTACCAAAAGTACCCGTACCGACTATGATGAGCGTATTCTACTGGCACTCAAAGGACCCATTGCTTTCTCTTTTGTGATCGTGGGGATTAACCTCTTTTTTTCCTTGATCTTTTTGGAAACACCACTGGTCAAGCATATCGTTGACAGCATGATTACCTATGATATCTTTTGGATCATCTATGCCCTAACCTATGCACTCAGAGGACTGATCTATAGCTTTACAAGTCGGTTTAACCCTGAACTCTCGTATGAGATGGGCAACTTTATCTTGGCAATTATTCGCGGGGTTATCCTTGCCATTGGACTGGGAGCCATACTCCAACTTTGGGGCATCAATGTCGCAGGTCTGGTCGCAGGATTGGGGATTGGTGGGTTAGCCTTTGCACTGGCTGCCAAAGATACAGCAGCCAATCTCTTTGGCTCCATTGCCTTGTTGCTGGACAAATCCATTCGCATTGGAGAGTGGATCAAGATTGATGGGGTAGAGGGCGTGGTCGAAGATATCGGGATGCGTACCACCAAGATTCGCTCTTTTCAAAAATCACTCATCACCCTCCCCAACCAAGTCATCGCCAACAGCCCCATTGAAAACTTCTCACGACGGGGGATCAGACGTATCAAAATGACCCTTGGTGTTACCTACAGTACCAACAGTCAACAGATGCAACAGATCATCAGTGACATTAAAAATATGCTCAAAAACCATGAAGGGATCTCCCAAGAGAGTACCATGCTGGTCAACTTCACCACCTTTGGGGATAGCTCACTCAACATCCTTGTCTATACCTTTAGCAACACCGCAAACTGGGCAAAGTATATGAATATCAAAGAGGATGTCAATTTGAAAATTATGAAGATTATCGAAGAGAATGGCAGCGATTTTGCCTTCCCTTCCCAATCGGTTTATTTGGAGAGTATGCCAAAAGAGATAAATTAAAGCCAAAGTCAACATTAATAATATTTATGATAAAGTGAATATAGTATAAATTTTTATGCTCTTTTTTATCATAAATGGGGGAGTATTTTGGAAAATGGTGACCGATTAGAAAATTTACAACACCATGTATTTAACAATACGTGGAATGAGATATACAAAGAGAGCTTTGAACAGCGTAGTGTCAAAGCACATCTGCTCGATGACATGATTATACAGGTCATTGTTTGGAACAAACGCTATCAAAACTTCTACCCCTCCTACCCCATCTCTAGCTCTTCTCTTAAAAACAAAGATCTCAAAGAGTACCGAGAGTATATCAACGGCAACTACAGTACCTTCTCTTTCGCCAAATTTATTCAAAAAAACAACATCCAACAAGAGATTCGTATACTCCTTTATCAAGAGAAAAATGAGATCAAACATCACAAAGATTCGATCACTATCTCCATCAATGCTCAGATCAACAACATTCATATCCTCACCGAGCAACTCAATAACCTAGAGGAGATCAAAATAAAGGGATATCCAAGTATCAGAGAACTCACCCTCTATTTTGAAAAGCTCTATAAACTTTTGGGTAAATTCAACTTTAAGACCATTATTATTCAACCCATACTCAACCGAGGAGACAGGGTTATTGGTGTCCTCTCACTCTATTCGGAAATAGAGGATTATCACTACCACGGCTTAGATCAGCTGACCTCTTTGCTCTCCCAAGAGATTCATCAACTCAGCAAAGCGATCTCCAGTGCTGAACGAAAAAAGAGAAAAAAAGAGGAGGAGAAAGAGAAAATACGAATCCGAAATGTCATCTCCTCTATTATGTCTCGTAATATCTCCCACAATATTGGTAGCCATGTACTGGTGAATGTTGAGAAACATATGGAAAACACTCCCATTGTCGAGCATAAAAAGCTTATCAATTATATCCTAGAGCGAATGAATTTTATTACACAAGTCTCAACACTTTGGTCTCCTGAATGGTCGCTACCAAGATTTTTTAAACGAGAGATTATTCAACAATTTTTAGAACAGAAACATCTGCTTTATAATATTGCCACAGCAGATGGGTTGGAATACAAAGAGAGAGAAGCAAACAACTACTATATTGTCTCCAAGGAGAGTGACTCTGAGACGAAACACTCCTTTCAGATTGTTGATGGCAAAGCCTCTGGTTCCTCAAAAAATCAAGATCAGCAGGATGATGTGTTGGTGGACATCCCAGGAGGGAAAATAGGCTACCATGCCATCTATACCATCATCGAAAATATCTTGAGAAACTCAGCCAAATATGGTTATGCCACCCTCTCCTATCGCTACCAAAAAAAGAAAATGGAACTTAATATTACCATTGATGAGGAGAGTAATGATCACAAACATAAGGTTGAAGTTTGGGACAATGTCTCCTATATTAGCAATCTAACCCACTCCTTTGATCCCAAATGGGAGGAGATCAAACAACAAGAGATTAAAGTACTCACCATTCAGGAGATACCTGAGGAGCCTTTTATTCAGATTGTATTACGCATCAAAGAAGAGCAGATCACACTCTATGTGCATAAGACCAAAACGGTGGTAGAGAACAACAGCTGGTTACTCCCTCCTAGCAAACATTTCAACTATGAAGAGAAGCTCCAAACAAAAAATACTTTTTTTATCAGTCAAGCTCGATTTCACTCTATCCTAAAAAGCCTAGGGGACACAGAGAATCGTAGGGAACTGATCTATCAACGCAGTAAAAATATTTTAAGCCGAGGGGAGAATCTCAAAAAATTTGTACTGCTCCTCAGAAAAAGAGTCTTTAATCCGCTGCATCATGCCATTAATCAGTTTTTAACCGCATCCCTCATTGACAATGAAAATGATCTCAATAAAAACAATGGTCTCTCAGAAATAAAAATCTGTGCCCTCTATCTAAGTGGTGCTGATTATCGAGATCTTGCCAAAGATAAAAAACGCGACTATATCAAAGCCATTGCCAAAAAAGAGTATGATGAGGAGGGAAATCTGCTCTGTTATCGACTCGGATATGAGTTTTTACTCAATAAACCAACCGTCTATTCTCTCTGCTTGTCTTCTCAGTTTAGAGAGAAACTCTCTTTTATAGAGCAGTGCAGTGATGAAAGCTTTGTTCTACTCAAAGAGGTCAAGAAAAGAACCCTACTTAGAACATCTCCCAAAATCATCAGTTCGGAATTTTTAATTTATGATTTTAAAAAATTTGAAGAGAGTATCCTCAAACTGAGCAAAGAGGAGTCACAAGACAAACTCAACCGACTGCCCTATCGCATTATTGTTCTCATTGACGGGAAATCAGATACTTTGGATAAATACACCCAACCTTTTATTCGTAAACGGGTTGCACAACTGGACATATCCCACTGTCGGGATAAAGAGAAATTTAAAGAGAAGATACTAAACGCATGGATAGAACATACCCTCAAAGTGAACCAACACAATAGCATCACAACCATGATTAATCTCAATGGCACACAAAGAGAGTCCAATACCAACAACATGCTCACCATTGGGGAGAATCTATTGAAAAGCTTTAGTCAAAAACTTCTTGAAGATGATCTCATCACTACCACACAACATAAAAATCTCTTAAAGATCATCCAATATGAATCAAAAAGCATACTCACTCATACAGATTTTCAAAAATTTTTCAACCTTAATGAGGGAGAGAGACCTCTAGCAAGCAACACCACCACCGACACACACTTAGGCTCCACACATTTTTCCTATGCACTCAAAAAACCTCATCCCTCTTTTACACAAAAGAGTATTTTACTCTCTCGACATATCAAATCAAAATCGCGTGCCAAAGAGGCATTGGGCATTGATAATCCTTTGGTCTACTATGAGTCTCTCAGTGGTGAGACCAATCAGTTTTGGCTCTACCAACATATGTTTCAAACTGACTCCATAGCACCTACTGAGTTGCTCTTTAACAAACTCAAACTCCTAGAAACAGCACTCTATAAAATCGCCCTCTTTGATGAACGACTCTTAACTATGATAGAGAGTCAAACCGCTGAAGATCAAGGGCTGTATATGGTCAATGAGATCAATGGTTATCAAATATCCAACTTTAGCAACGGATTAAGTGGTGCCTTTGAAAATGAAGAACTCCTATTAACACAGGATCAAAAAAGGGTTAACATTGATATCCTGATTGTGCATTATGGTCTACTTGAAAAGATAAAAGACAACTCAAAACTCTCAGAGAAAAAGCTGGAAAAATTACTCTTCTCCTTTCCCATGGTGGTATTAACCTCAGGAAGAGGTATTGTATTGAGCAATAAAACTCGCAAAAATGGTCACATCAAATTTATCTCATTTCCCATACTCAAAGAGTATTTTAGACACAATGCCATCAATAAAATAGGCTTAACACAGATGCTTATGAACCTCATTGGGATAAAAAATAATTTATCAGGACTTTACGATGCGTAAAATTATTTTAATCTCCTATCACGACTCAAAGGAGATCAATCAGGAATCTTATCTCAAACCGTTATTGGACAAATGTGTTCACATCAATAGCAATCCCTTATCTCAGGAGGATGTGGCATTTTACATCAAGCTATATCAGATCAACACCAATGATCTGATTCTTGTCCATAACAGTCAAGATTTGAACATTGAGGGGTACACTGTTGTCTACTTCTCCTTTGGCTGTCACGCCTGTGGCGCATACAAAGAAAATGGTATGCTCTTAAAAAAAATCATCCAAGCCTCTCAGAATGCTAACCTCTCCCAACAAGAGATCAAAACGTATCGAGAAACATTATGGAAACTCCACAATAATCACCAACGCACCTTAGAAGAAAAAGAACAGCCAAACAAGAACCAAACAATAACCCTGCCCAATAAGTATCATCTCTACCTCCCCAATGCCATTTCAATGAATTCAGACATTAAAAATATTTTTGAAACAGACAAAAAACCTGTCACAAAAGAAGAGATTTTAACCCTAGAAAGATCAGGAGAATTTCTCTATTTGGTGGTACCTTTTGCTGGGTTTGGATTCCCTCCGATCACAGAAGAGAACAGTAACATAGAGGAGTTTGATCACTATTATAATCATTATTTTATGGAGTTAAAAGAGCTTCAAGAGGCACGTCACTATGACATTATTTTTTTATTTTTAAGTTTCAATAGCGACCATATACCAAACTTTTTTAAAAAATTAACACAAGAGACCAATGGCATACAGAAAAATATCAACAGAATATTTCTCTCGCCACTCAAACGTTTTAACCGTGACAATCATCTTAAGTTCTTATTTGCTGAAATACTGTATCATAAAAATGACCGTCAACCTCTCAATTTCTTTACCTTGGATCATCTCCCTGACCAAGAAGCCCTAGATGCCTATTTGCAAAGAGACATTCCCTATAAAGCACTCAAAGAGATCTACTACTACAGTCTTTTTTTCCAACAAAGTAAACTCAGCGAAGAGAAAATAAAAAGCTATCAAAAATATTGGAACCTACACAAAGCATTAAAATACAATGACCACTACCATGAAAACAGTGAAGATATTTTTCATGATTTAGACATCGCTGATATGCGAACCAGTATGCCCTTTTACTTCCCCTCAATGATCAATAAACTCCATTTGATCAAAGAGACCTTCCAAAACCAAACTTTGGATTTTTTATTGATTGATGATGAAGATACCCTATCAGATAAATTTAAAGAGATAGATCTCATTCTAAAGACCATTCTCTCAACCAAAGATCAGCAGAAGCTCTATAAACTCTCTGCCAAAGAGTTTAACAAAAACAACTTTTCAAAAAAAGAGAAGCGACAACTGATTGCACGTAACAGCCACGAGCAGAATATTCGCAATACCAATTTTATCTTGGTCGATTTCAAACTGGATCCCGATGGTATATTTTTTGGTTCTGACTTTATTGAAAGAGTAGAAAAGATGAAAAAGATAGAGGATGAGCAGTTTCGTAGCTGGTACTTTATCACCTCCTATCTCTCTGGATATGTCAACAAATTTGAGATTGATAAAATCATGTATGAATATTATGACAGTGCTACGGTACAGATAGGGGACTCTACCCATCAAAAATTTCGTATATTTTTTATCAAAAAACTGATCTTCTTTATCTACTCCAAGGTCAATATCTATATTCGAATCAATAAAATCACCAAAAAACTGATAGACTCCAAAGATGATAACCTCAGTAGAAAACTGATTGAGCTGATGAAGACATTACGACAACAGGTGGATCTATTGGAGTTACGGTACAGTGATGATAATGTTGAAAAAGCCGAACAGTTTTATGCCCTTACTTCCAGTATTTTGGAAGATTATCTACACCGTATCTACTACCAATGGGAGATCAAAGAGATTAAATTTCAACAACTAAAGGGACTTAAAGATCAACTCTCACCCGAGACCAATGACGAGATTAAAAACCTCTATCAACTCATTAAACATCTCTCATTCAAAAAAGGATCCTAGATGCTCTTTATTCAAAAAAAGAAATTTTATCACTTTAAATACTCTAAAATTCAAGATCACCATACCATTAGTATTTTTTTGGATAATAACAATCTCAATTTTTATTTTCTCTACTATGATAAAAATACAAAAACATACATATCCAAAGTTCTTTACAGTTTTGATATTGGATACTCCACCGAAGAGAACCTCTCCATTTTGGAAAATATTAATTTTTATCTCACCAATACCCCAAGCCAATTTGAGAATGATATTTTGGAACAGTTGACCTCCCAACACGCAGGATCGCTCCACTCAAGTATTTTTCATCATGATCGTAGCAACAGTTATATTGACTCTTTTGATAAGGTTCTCAAAGATTTTTTTGATGAAAATCAAAACATCAAAAACCCTCTCTTTAAGATCCTCTTTATGAGTTTTATTTTTGAACTCTATCAATGTGATACCTTTAAAAAAACCAAGCTCTATAATCACCTTAAAAATAACCGTATTTTCAAGATCTTTGGGGCAAAACTACAATATAAACTGGCTAAAAAAATCGTCAACAGCGAAAGTGATGAATCCCAAGAGTATCTCAAAGGGAAAGAGAAACGCTGGATCAATACCCTTTTTGATAAAAAAAATCGAATAAATTTGGAGTATGCCAATGGCTATGAACTTATCTCAACCCCTGAAAAAGAGTTGGAACTGATACTGGATCACCACCGTATCAAAGAGCTAGACAGCAAAAAAGACAGTGACCTAATTCTCATGTCAGCCAATTACTTTTTGTCAACACTCAATATCTCAAAAGTATTTGATATTATCACCAGAAACCGATCATTTGTTATTTTGTTGCTGATGTCACTCTCAATCTTAACACTGATTGCCTCTCTCTTTTTCTCTCATGAAGAAGATCAAATTCCCCAAGGGTTATTGCTCTCAATTTTTCCCATAATACTCGCTGTCATAACCATCTTTATCCTCATAAAAAGAGGGCTAACCTATCTCTCTATTCTCATTATGCCTCGACTCTTTTTTTCTATCTTAATCAGCTGGTTGGCACTTTTGACCTCTTATGATCTATTTTATGCACATGTCCATCATACCCTCTTTTACTTTTTTATTTTTAATCTTCTACTGCTCTTGATTATATACTCCTACTATCATATTAAAATTCATTATAAAAGTTTTCAAAAAGTTTTTTCCATCTTAACCGTTTCCATTTTTATCTCACTGGTACAGGGTTTTTTTATTATTAAATTTTATTTACCATCTTTTATCTGCCGTGCCTTTACCCATGAGAACTACATCAATTATTATGAGATTGATGAAAATCTCACACAAACCTATGGCTATCAGTTGGAACCACGGGGGGCTTCTTATGAACTCATTGTTGACCTCCCCTCGACCACCCTCCCCCTACCTGAATTTAAAACTTCATTCAGCTCTTTTTTTACCATTGATGTCTATCTTCTCTTTTCACTGATCATATTGCCCGTATTCTTTGGTCTCATCCTCCAAAATATCATGGATGACAAATCAATTTTTAAACCATTAAAATAAATCAAAAACCTGCTATAATACCCAAAATATTTCCTCATTTCATCGTGGGTCATACTGCCCACGCTACAGAGTATAAAACCATAGAAAGACATACAATTATGACAAAGCTTAAAAAAGTAGCCATACTGGGACGACCCAATGTTGGGAAAAGCTCCCTATTTAATAGATTAGCAAGGCAACGAGATGCCATTACCTCGGATATCGAGGGAACCACCCGTGACATCAAAAAACGCGTCGTTACCATCTCAGGGAACCGTGACTTTGAGGTGATCGACACAGGAGGGATTGATGACAGTACGGAGATGTTTGCCACGGTCAAGAAGCTCTCTCTTCGTGCAGCTGAGGAGGCTGATATTATCCTCTATGTGGTCGATGGCAAGAAGATCCCTCATGAAGAGGACAAAGATCTCTTTTATGGATTGCAAGAGATGGGTAAACCCATTGCCTTGATCGTCAACAAGATTGACAATGACAAAGATGAGACCCTACGTTATTGGGATTTTTTGGAGTTTGGTGCCGATATGACCCTGCCCATCTCAGTGAGTCACAACCGATACATGAACGCCTTTTACGCGTGGCTTGAGGAGCATATTCCTGAGCGTGAGACCAAAGAGGAGTTGGTGCTAGAGGAGGATGAGGAGCCAAGCTTTGAGGATATTGTTGAGATGGTACATGCCGATGATGAGGGGGATGAAGATCGAGATATCAAAGTCGCCATCATTGGTCGGGTCAATACGGGCAAAAGCTCCCTACTCAATGCCCTACTCCACGAAGAGCGTGCGGTGGTCTCCGATGTGGCAGGAACCACCATTGATCCCATTGATGAATCCATGGAGTACAACGATTATAAAATCACCTTTGTCGATACCGCAGGGATTCGACGACGTGGACGTATTGTGGGGATTGAGAAGTATGCTTTGGGGCGTACCGAAGAGATGCTCAAAGAGGCAGACATTGCCCTGTTGGTGATTGATGCCACGGTGGGGGTCGTTGAGCTGGATGAGCGTATTGCCAATCTTATCGAGAAGTATCGACTCGGCTGTCTAATTGTCCTCAACAAATGGGATATCCGTGATGAGATCACCTATGAAAAAGCCGTGGATGATATCCGTGATGAACTCAAATTCTTACACTATGCACCCCTGATTACCATCTCAGCCAAAACAGGACAACGTGTCCATAAGATTTTGGATGATATTATTGATATCTACGAACGCTACAAACAGCGTATCCCCACCTCCAAGCTCAATGAGGTGATCAAGTATGCCGTGGGACGACACCATCCCCCTTCACACAATGGTGCCGTGGTCAAAATCAAATTTGCCACCCAATATGAGACCAAGCCTCCTAAGATCGCACTGATTATGAACCGACCTGATGGATTACACTTCTCTTACAAACGCTATCTTGCCAATACCCTACGCTCCAAGTTTGACTTTGAGGGGGTTCCGCTGGACATCTCTGCACGACACCGAGGGCAACGCATGGAGGATGATTAATCCTCCTTTGGCTCTTGTGACCCACAAAAATGCTCATAGGGCATTGCTTTGGAGAAGTAGTAGCCTTGTCCATACTCCACCCCAAACCCCTTGAGTAGCTCCACAATCTCCTGATTTTCAACAAACTCAGCAATCACTTGAATGTTGTTTGCATGAGAAAATGAGACCAAACTTTTGATAATCTCATGGGCACGTCTGTCCACATGAATGTTTTTGATCAACGAACCATCTAGCTTGAGATAGTCAATGGAGAGATTTAAAAGATGATCAAGGTTAGAGTACCCACTGCCAAAGTCATCAATACAGATTTTATAACCCAACAGTTTAAGCTTCTGAATACTCACCTCAACGTTGTTGTAGTCCACATGTTTATTTTCCAAGATCTCAACCCACATACGATCGGAGATATCAGCATTTCTAACCAAGAGTGCCATAATGGCATCATTGAGCAGATCATCCGAACTGAGATTAATGCTGACTTTAAAAGCTGGGTTTTTTCGCAGTTTTTCAACATTGTACTCAATCACCTTCATCCCAATACGTGAATAGAAATAGCTGTCTTCAAGATCAGGAAGAATCATATCAGGGTAGATAATCCGTCCCTCATCCTCTAAACGTAACAAGGCTTCATAATGATGCAATTTACCATCCATAAGACCAATAATGGGCTGATAATAGCAGACCAGTTTATCAGACTCTATCATGTCTTTGAGCTTCTCTCTATAGAGACGTTTGTCGCTAGAGAGTTCATAGGCGTAGATCTGATTGCGTCCATTGTGTTTCGCCTCATAGAGTGCCTCATCTGCTTTACGAATCACCTCTTGAAGAGAACCAGTGTTCTCCGTCTTGGTCACCACCCCCATCGAGAGGGTAATGTTGAGTTGCTCCTCACCAATCAAAATATCAAAACGCTCAATACCGATACGAATATCCTCCATCAAATATCGAAAATTTTGTAGATCGGTCTGCTCTTTGCTAATGAAGAGTAGAAACTCCTCTCCCCCATACTGAATAAAGATATCTTCATCCCCTATCAATCCTGAGATTTTTTGCATAACTTGGAAAATAACTTCATCCCCTTGACGCTCACCATACACATCATTGATACGCTTAAAAAAGTCAATATCCAAAAGTGCTACATAGTAATCTGAAAAGTTAATTTTTTCATAAATATCACGCAAGTAACGTCGATTATAAGCTTTGGTATGGGGAATCATGTATTTGGCATAACGACGGCGTATCTGATAGAGCCAATAAAATCCCCACAGTAAAAAAAGGATACCCCCAATCACAAAAGCACGCATCACCACATTACTCACAATGGAAATCTGTCCCATCAACTCATCCAAACTCTTTTGGGTATAGTCAAGTAACAAAAAAGCTTTGAGTTCTCCATTTTGAATGATGGGTTTAATCAGTGTAAAGCCCAAATCTTTAATCCCTGTTTGAATAAAGATTTTTCGTTTGTGATTCTTCTCTATCTCCAAAAAAACCTGCATCTCTTCGGGTTGAAATGGCTCTCCTATCTCAGCATGTTGACTGTTACAGGTATCTAAGAGATAAAAAAGATGTTTATCTTTGAGTGCCACAATAAAAACCGATGAGACATTACCCCGTTTGAGTCGTTTTAAAAGCTGTTCATTTTTACTGCGTACTTTTGGCTGAAAGAAGCTTGATCGTATTAAATCATCGTTATTTTTTGTGATCTGTTCAATGGTCTCATCTGCCAGATCATTCACTGTCTCAATGGAGAGTTCCAGTAAGGCATGGGTCAAATGATTTTGTAACACAGGGGTTTTAAAATACCCATAAGTAAAGAGGGCAAAAGTGATGATATATATTAGCAATACATAGTAGTAAAATCTGTGAATGGTTCTGAATATAAATTTATTATGCACCCTAATACCCTAATTTTTCTTTTAATTTAAAGGTATTCTAACATAAAAAGGTTATTTATTGTGTAATGTGAGTATTTAAGATTCAAATAATTCTCACAAAGTATGTTTTTTGGTTTTAATCTGCTCTTACATATTCGGAACCATCCTTATCCTCTAAGGATGGTTGTTTTTTATTTCAACAAACAGAGGGAGTTGAGATAACATTCACTGATCAAATATTTCTGCATGCTTTGTGGAAGTTTTAGACCTTTGGCACGTAATCTCTCTTTGACAAAAAAGATCTGTGTTCGCCCTTTTTTGGTATAGATCGCCCCAATAACACTTTTTTTATTCTCTTTTAATGCTCGATAACTGTCAACGATCATCAATTTTCCCTCAGTTTTGGATTTGGGGAAAAGAAGAATATCAGCTTTTTTGATTGAGGTAAATTTAATCTTACTTTTGGTACTGTTGAATTTATTGAGCAAGGCTTTATCTTTGTTATAAAATTTCAATGTTTTAGTAGACTTCAAACTGGAAAGAGCTTTGCCAACTTTATCGATATTTAGTTCTGAAAAGGCTAAAATAGGGATAATTAATAGTAAACTAATGAGTTTTGTTTTCATTTTTAATCCTTTTAGTATATCATATGATAAAACAGCATAAAACGTAATAAAATATACAATCTAATATTTATTTTTATCCCATTCTAAAGTAATCGTGAGCATTTTTTTCACTATCGTAGTATAACTATTTTTTGATATAATACCGTCAATTTTGATAGAAATAGAACCAAGGAATTAGCATGCGTGTATTAACAGGAATTCAAGCCTCAGGAAAACTTCATATCGGTAACTATTTTGGTGCGATGAAACCAATGATCGAACTGCAAGAGCAAGAGGAGCTTTTTACGTTTATTGCCAATTATCACTCCTTGACCACCTCCAAAGATGCCACGCTTCTGCGAGAACTCACCTTTGATGCTGCGGTAGATTATCTCTCCTTGGGCATTGATCCTGAGAAAACCACCTTTTGGGTACAGAGTGATGTACCACAGGTCTTAGAACTCTATTGGATTCTCTCCAAATTCACCCCCATGGGGCTGTTAGAGCGTGCCCACTCCTACAAAGACAAGGTTGCCAAAGGGATTGCTGCGAATCATGCCCTCTTCTCCTATCCTGTCTTAATGGCGGCGGATATTTTGCTACTCGATACCCAGAAGGTTCCCGTGGGTAAAGATCAGATCCAACATGTGGAGATGACCCGAGACATTGCCATCAAGTTTAACAATGAATATGGGGAGATTTTTACCCTGCCTGAGCATGTGGTCAATGACAATGTCGCCACCATTCCAGGGATTGATGGACAGAAGATGAGCAAAAGCTATGACAATGCCATAGATATCTTTATGGAGACCGAGAAAAAACTACAAAAACGCTGTAACAAAATCATCAGCTCTTCCACACCTCTTGGAGAACCATTGGAGTATGAGGGGTGCAATATCTACAATCTGGCCGCCCTCTTTTTGGATAAGGCACAACAACAAACCCTTCAACAACGCTACCAATCAGGCGAAGAGGGGTATGGTCACTTCAAAAAGTACCTCAAAAAGCTGATTTGGGAGGAGTTTGCTGAGGCCAGAGAGAAACGAGCATACTATCTTGAGCATCCCAATGAGGTCAAAGAGATTCTCCATAAGGGAGCCAACAAAATGCGAACCATTGCTGATGCCAAAATGGCACAGGTACGCGATGCGGTGGGAATACTCTAAAGTCCATCCAAAGCGTTCAAGACCATCGGCTTTTTCAATATATCATACACAATTTGGGGGTTAATCTCTCCCGTATGAAAAAGCTGAATTGCTAATGCTCCTTGATTATGGTGTCCATTTTTTTCTAACAACTGCTTTAGGTGTTTGGCAATGGCTTTACCTGAATCAATCAGAATAAGCTCTCGATTCATAACCTCTTGGATCACTTTATTGGCTAAAGGGTAGTGGGTACACCCCAATACAATAATATCAACACCCGCTTCTCTCATGGGAGCCAACCACTGCTCTAATAACATGAGACTCTTCTTGGATCGAAGCGTATTTGCCTCTATATGTTCCACCAAACCTGGACACGCTTGCTCATAGAGCATCACCTCTTTATCACTAACCACCCGATCCACCAGAGATTGGTATTTGTCCCCTTTGAGCGTAGCAGGGGTAGCCAATACGCCTATCTTGCCTGTTTTGCTTTGCTCTATGGCTGGCTTGACTGCGGGTTCAGTCCCGATAATAATAAGCTT
>Ga0256828_1001097_pt1 | contig 17330 bp, 18 predicted proteins | sample CV88metaG_FD_185993 | JGI IMG/M metagenome (GOLD analysis project Ga0256828, IMG submission 185993) | Hydrothermal vent microbial communities from East Pacific Rise, Pacific Ocean - CV88 | ecosystem: Environmental > Aquatic > Marine > Hydrothermal vents | place: Pacific Ocean: East Pacific Rise...
TGCTAAGTCTGTAGTAGCATACAAATACCCACCGTCACCTTTTTGGACGATAACAGGAACTTCTGCACCATCTAAAAAGACACATTCAGCACCATCTGAAACAGTTGAGAGTTCTTTCTCTTTAAGTGTTTTTATAACTTTTGGTAACTTAGGATTATAGAAACTCTCAGCTCGAACATCATCACGCGTTAAGTTAACACCCAACTTTTCATAAACCTCTTCACAGTGACTTAAAGATGCGTTAATAAAGCTTTGCCATAACATAAGGCAGTGTTCATCACCACTTTGAATTTTTACCACATACTCACGTGCTTTATCTGCGAACTCTTCACTCTCATCAAAACGTACTTTTGCATCTTTATAGAACTGCTCAAGGTCTTTTAGCTCAGTTGTTTCACCCTTCGCTCCTTGCTCTTCTAGGTAAGCTATAAGCATACCAAACTGTGTACCCCAATCACCTATATGGTTTTGACGAATAACATCATCACCTAAAAACTCTAAAAGTGTTGCCAAAGTATCACCAATAATACTTGAACGTAAATGCCCAACATGCATTTGTTTTGCCATGTTTGGACCAGAATAGTCTACCACGACCTTTTGAGGAGTATCCACATAACCTACTCCTACTCTTTCATCATTTAAGATGGCTGTTGCTTCTTTTCCAAGCCATTCGTCATTGAGCCAAATATTTATAAACCCTGGACCAGCTACTTCTACTTTAGCTATCATACCTGTGGTGTCTATATGCTCCACAAGGTTGGTCGCTATTTGTCTTGGATTTTGTTTTAAAATTTTTGCCAGTTTCATAACACCATTAAACTGGTAGTCACCAAACTCTGCTTTGGTTGCATCTGATATAACAACCTCATCTGCTTCTATATTGGCACTTTTTAATGCATCGCTTATAATGTTACTAAGTTGTGATTTGATTTTCATTTGTGTTCCGTAGATATAGTAGAGTATATAATATACTTCAAAGCAAGTATTTGAAAGATAACGCACTCATCTACGATAGTAGACGCTCTGCGTTTGCGTTCTCTTTAAAATACTTACTTTGGAGTACAAACTCTTATATGCATTCCAAAGCTGGAGCTTTGGAACGAGTAAAATAATTATGCTTTTGGAGTACTGTTTGTTGTTGCTTCTTTAGCTTCAACAATAGTCTCTTTAACTTCTTCTTTAATCTCTTTAACGCTATCTTTAGCGTCTGCAACTGTCTCATCATCTTTAACAGCTTTCTTAAAGTCTTTAATCCCTTTACCTACACCTTTTGCAAGATCTGGTATTTTTTTCGCTCCAAAAAGAAGTACTACTATCGCTAAGATAATAAGTAATTCTGGCATACTTGGCATTCCCATGTGTTTCCTTCTGTTATGTAATATCTCTCATTATATAGAGATTTGATAAAAGATTATACACAATTTAGGTTAATTTTTCCAATGAAGTATCATTTTTTCCAATTCTTCACTGTTTTGTTTCAATCTAGCAGCATTAGCAATGGTTACAAATTGTGATGATGCCTCTTCAATAACATCATTTATAATAACAAAATCGAATTCAGCAATAGCAGTAATCTCTTCTTTCGCATTTTCAACACGACGCTCTATAATAGAAGTATCATCAGTAGCCCGAGCATAGAGTCGTTTTTCTAACTCTTTTAAAGTAGGAGGAGTAATGAATGCAGAGGTGACATAGTCACCCATTTTTGCACGAACCAAACGATGCCCTTGAACATCAATGTCAAAAATAACCAGTTTCCCTTGAGCAAGAGCCTCATTTACTGGTTTTAAAGAGGTTCCATAATAGTTACCATGAACTGTAGCATACTCTAAAAAGTCACCTGCTTTAATACCTTCTTCAAACTCTTCGTGACTTACAAAATAATAGTCTACACCATGCTTTTCACCCTCTCTAGGCTGACGTGTCGTAGTCGAGATAGAAAAATAATATTCACCTATACGGGGACTAGCATGATTGATAATGGTACTCTTCCCAGCCCCAGAAGGACCAGAAAGAACTAAAATGGCTCCTTGCATAAGTTATGCTTTAGGAAACTCAATTTTAATACTTACAGTTGCACCTGCAAGAAGTTCTCTAAGACTTTCAACTTTTAAAGTAGAAAGCGTATCCACTAAAGTATCTGAAGTATCTGTATCTTCAATCATAACTTTTTTCTCTTTTTTACTTTTCTTCTTTTTCTTTTTATCTAAATCTTCATCTACAACCATATCTGAACCTACAAGCTCATTAGTAGATACAGCCATTGCTGCAACACCAGCTGCTGCCATACTAGGAGCAATCAAGTCATCCAATTCCATTACATCACTTGTGTCATCTTCAAGAATATCTTTAATGGTCTCTATCTCTTCAGCATCTAAAACTTTTGTTTCTATCTCTTCTTTAACTTTCTCTTCTTTAACTTCATCTTCCACTTTAGTAAGTGCAGGAAGTTCTTCTAGAATTTCTTCTTTTAAAGATTCATCTTCTGATTCAGTTATAGCAGACACTTCTTCTTTAGCATCAAAAAGATCTACATTATCAAGACTTAGTTCATTATCTTTCTCTAAATCAAATTCTAATAACTCATCTTCTGATTTTTTATCATCAGTTTTAATATCTGCTGCAAAAAGATCTTTATCTAATAGATTTTCATCATCATTCAAATCAAGGTCAAATAGGTCTGACTCAACATTCTTTGAGGCAAAATCATTTGCATTTATGGTTAAAGTATCTGTAGAATCTTTAAATAAATCATCTTCAAAATCAGTACTAGTTAGCAGTGTCTCTTTTTCAATTTTTTGATCATCAATTTTTGTTAATTCATCCATTAAGTCTGTTTTAACTTCTGCAGATTCTAATTCTATAGAGTCTACATTATCCTCTTTTGACTCTTCAACCAAATCAATACTTTTCTCTTCTTCAATTTCATTACTAATATTATCTAATGTTGTAATCTCTTCAACACTTCTAATAACAGCAGAAACTTCTGAAGGTAAAAATGGTTTTAATATACCCTTATCAAATGAGTCAAGATCTTCATTGTCATCTTGTGCATAGAAAAGAACTCTTTTCTTAGTCTCTATATGTGTGAATATAGTACTTTTTACATCTTCATTCCATGAGTCTGCATCAACAAATACAATGTCATAATTGTAGGCTGTTAACTCTGTCACTTCTTGAACTTCATCAATCTCGATATCTTCTTTTCTTGCACTCAGTGCTGTCAATCTTGATACAACTGGATTATTATTTATTAATAATATTTTCATTTTCACTCCATACTTTTTATTAAAATTATATTCTGTTTGAATTATTTTAGTATAATTCGAGTTTAAATAAGATTAATTGAGTTTCTACATTAATATTAGTTTAATTATAAATATTAATTTTATTATATATGAATTACTTTTAACTGAAAAGCACAGTTAGGGTTAATTTTTGAGTTAAATTATTAGGAGAAGAGATTGTTAGAGTTCATTATTGATATTGTCTTTGATATAGGGTATATAGGTTTTTTCTTTTATATGATAATTGTAGGAACATTTATACCTCTACCAACACAACTTATACTCCTTCCTGCTGGTTTTTTAGCAGCTCAAGGAAAACTTGACATATCTACTACCCTCTTTATTACAGCATTGGGTACCACTATTGGTGCCACCATTAATTATTTTATGGCGAACTATATAAGTAAGCACTTTATTAATAATGAAAAGAGTAATAAAGTAAAAAAGTTTTTTGATAAATATGGAAAGGTTTCTGTTTTTTTAGCCCCACTTACTTTTGGAATGGGACAATACATCTCTATTCCTGCTGGTATGGCTAAAATGGATTTGCGTTGGTTTGTTCCACTTATCTTTATCTCAAACTCTATTTGGAACTTTGCTATGTTAATGTTAGGCTATATGTTTGGAGAAGATGCCAGTTCAAAAACTATCTATGTCATAGTGACTGCTACCATTATAGTTATAACAACCATTAGTACCTTTGTCTACAAAGAGTTTAAAAGTTATTGAAAAGTTATGGCTGGATATAATGGCAAAAAAATTCCACTAAAGGCTTAAAATGTCAACTTATATATTTGGACATACCACACCTGACTCTGACTCAATCGTTGGAGCCATTTCACTCTCATACCTTAAAAATAAACTTGGAGAAGATACTACTCCTACCCGTCAAGGGGAAATCAATCCTGAAACAGCGTTTATTCTTGAAAAGTTTGGATACCAAGCACCTGCACTAAAAACAAGTTATGCTGGAGAGTCTGTTTACCTTATTGACTTTATGGAGAGTTCTCAAAGTCCTAAAGACATTGCTGAGGCAACTATTTTAGGAATTGTCGACCACCATAAATTGGGTGACCTAAAAACAAATGCACCCTTAGAGATGTGGGTAAGACCTGTAGGTTGTTCTAATACCATTGTTAAACAGATGTTTGACTACTATAATATAGAAATACCAAAAGAGCTAGCAGGTATGATGATGTGTGCCATTTTATCTGACACCGTTATCTTTAAATCACCTACCTGTACAAAAGAAGACACCAAAGCCTGTAAAGAGTTAGCAGAAATAGCTGGTATAGAAGATTACAAAGCTCTTGGTATGGAAATGTTTATAGTAAAATCCGATGTACTTACCGATACAAAAAGAGCTTTGGTACTAAGAGACTTTAAAGACTTTAACATGAATGGTAATAAAATAGGTGTTGGACAACTTGAAGTGATTGACCTTTCTGTATTTGACAACATGAAAGAAGAGCTTTTTGAAGCCATGGCAGAACTTAAAGCTGAAGAAGAGAGACACTCTGTACTTTTACTTTTAACAGATATTATGCAAGAGGGGTCTCAACTGCTTGTACTTTCTGATGATAACAGTAAAATAGAAAAAGCTTTTAATGTTACTCTTGAAGATAATCAAGTATGGCTTCCAAAGGTCATGAGCCGTAAAAAACAGATTATTCCATTTTTAGAAGAACAATTTTAAATAGTATTTCATACTCTGTTCCTTAATTTTAGTCATTTTAAGCTATGCTTATGGGCTATAAGTACAATTAAGGAACACCATGAATAAGCACTACTTCTTTTCCCAACCTCACCAACCTTTTTTTGTTTTAGCTTTTGCTAATGCTATTTTTTCTATGTTTATTTTTATGCTTCTACTCAAAGGTTTTTTACCCAGTCAAGTTTCAGCTACTGCGTACCATGCTTACTCCCTTATTTATATGCTTTTTACACCTGCATTTTTAGCATTTCTTTTTACAACATTTCCAAGGTTTTCAGGAACAGAAATTATTGCACAAGAAAAATATATGACAGTATTTTGGATATTCCTAGCAGCATCCATTCTTTACCCCATTGGTATACTCTTCTCTACACTATTACTTACATCTGCAATGATACTTTTATTTATAGGTCATCTATTGGCTGTTAAAGTTTTACTTAACGTATATACAACTTCGGTACATAAAGAGAAAGAGGACCAAGAGTGGATTTTAGTAGGTATGGCATTTGGTCTCTTTGCACACCTTTTAGCTATTTTATCCATAGGAGTACCATCACTCTATAACTTTTCTATACAACTCTCTATTTACCTCTACTTGTTTGTAGTTATATTTGCTGTTGCACAACGTATGGTTCCCTTCTTCTCTCATGCTGATGTTGAAAAAAATAAAGAACGATTTAAAGTTGTCATCGGACTTATTGTTCTGCATGTTATACTAGAAACCATTCAAGAAGGTTCATCCTTTTTAGTAGATATACTTTTAGCCTATTTAATAGGAAAAGAGCTATGGCAATGGAAACTTCCCTTCCCTAATCCTAACCCATTGGTATGGATATTACTTATCGCCCTCTATTGGATACCTGTAGCCTTTGCACTAAGCAGTATATCTAACCTACTTTCACTAATAAATGGTACCAACTTCTTATCATTGGACATACATGTTTTAGCCTTAGGGTTCTTCTTTACCATGCTCATAGGTTTTGGAACCAGAGTAACCCTTGGTCACTCTGGAAACATGATGAGAGCTGACAGATTAACTACCATCTTATTTTACTGGACACAAGTGGTTGTTCTTACAAGAATTCTCACATCATTAGCCGTTGCAAACTCATGGGACTTCCTTGTCTTTTTTGACATAGCGTTAACAGTATGGATGGTTATGTTCGGATTATGGGGAAGCAGATTCTTCGCTGTATTGATTTTTGGGAGAAAATTAGAGAATAAAGAGTAAAAATAGAGATAAAATGTAAATAATACTTGTAATCAACAAGTTTATTTGCTATAATCTCGACCTCACAATATATGTGCACTCATAGCTCAGCTGGATAGAGCATCGGTTTGCGGTACCGAAGGTCACAGGTTCGAATCCTGTTGGGTGTACCACCCTTTCATTATTTATTTTTTCTGTAGTTTATGAAATTTTAAAATCATTTCTATTTTAGCACGTGGTACGTCTAAAGCATTCTCTATCACCATTAACTCTTTTCCATCTTCAAACATCTCAATAATTTTCTGTTTTAACTCATGCTGTTCAGGTGTCTTTTCTACTTCAGTACGCTCTTCTAACTCATATACATAGTCATGTAACGATACCATTTTCTGTTCTAAAATCTCTATAGACTCTGTCTGTTCATCTGACTTTGCTTTTGATAAAACAAGATAAAATAAAATTCCAATCACCCCAACAAATGAGAAAAGTGAAAAAATAAACTGTAACTGTTCTGACTCCATCTATATAACCTCCATAATAATTAATATTAAAAACATAATTCCCAAATATCCATTGACTGTAAAAAATGCTTTGTCTATTTTGGTAAAATCTTTGTTTACTAAATAATGCTCATAGGTTAGCATAATGGCACTTAAAACAACTGCCACCGTAGCGAATAATCCTAGTCCTGCACTACTTATAAATAGCACCCATAACACAATGGTCATGAAATGAAACACCTTTGCTATATGCATGGTATTTTTTGCACCAAATTGTGAAGGGATAGAGTGTAGATTGTTGGCTTTATCAAACTCTATATCTTGTAAAGAGTATAAAAGGTCAAATCCAGCTACCCAAAAAACAACCCCACCAGCTAAGTAGAGTGACCAAGTAGTTATTTCGCCTGTTACAGCTACCACACCTGCTATAGGAGCCAAACCTAATGATACCCCTAAGATAATATGTGCCAAAGAAGAAAAACGCTTAAAAAGCGTATAAGCTCCTAAAATCATCAAAATAGGTACAGAGAGTATGAGTGCCATATCATTAATAAAATAAGCCACTAAAATAAACGCTAATGCATTAACAATTATAAAGATTATCATGGTGGTATTTGAAACTCGTCCATCGACAGAAGGTCTGTTTTTTGTTCTAGGGTTTAACATATCTATATCACGGTCAAGGTACCTGTTGACACCCATGGCAAAGTTTCGAGCCGTTACAGCTGCTAAAACTCCTAAAAAAAGAAGTTTCCAACCAAACCAACCTGTTCCATACTCCAGCTTAGATGCTACCAGCATGGCTATAAATATAAAGGGTAAAGAGAAGATGGAGTGCTTTAACATCACCATCTCAGAAAGATTTTTAAGTTTTACAATTAAACTATTCACTATTTACTATTCCTTATTTATGGATGTGGAATTTTCAATTTACTATTTAAGCTCCAAGCAATACCCACAACAAAAATAGAAATAACATAAGGATTTGAAATAATATTATAGGCAAATAATAGATAAAGAACCCAAAGTAGTATCGCCCCTAATGGTGTAGGAACTCCCTCAAAATACTTGGTTACGGTTCCCTCTTCTGACTTTATATTAAACTCTATCAGTCGTCTAAGTCCAGAAACTATGTATGCAATAAAAACAAAACCAAGTAACAACTCAGTAAGCCCTGAACTCCCTGCTGTTATAGCATAGTAGAGTAAAAAAGATGGCATAACCACAAATGAAATAAAGTCTGCATAGGAGTCAACTTGTATCCCAAACTCTGTAGAGAGGTTATACTTTCTAGCTACTTTTCCATCTGCAATATCTAAAGCACCTGCTATCCATGCCAAAATAATGGCTGTAAAAAAGTCACCATGAACTATAAAATGTATGGCTATCAATCCTGCAGCTATATTACCAAACGTAATTAAGTTAGCAAGGTTGAAACGGTTGTTCTTATCAAATAACATAAAAATCCTTTATAAAAACCGTTATTTTACCCTATTCCTAATAAGTAGTAGTTGTTGATGGCTCATTAGGTTATTTTAATATTATTTAACCTTTTTAAATTATAATTGTTTAAACATATTAATTAAAATATTATTTAATATATTCCCCATCATTTTTACACAATTGTTGGTTAAAATCAAATTTCAATTAAACATATAATATAATACAGATATTAAATACAGGATATAAACAATGAGTAACTTTAACCAATTAGCATTGATTGGACCCACAGCTTCAGGTAAGAGTGCTTTAGCCATTGACTTAGCACATAAAACCAATGCTTACATATTATCACTTGACTCTTTAGCTATCTACAAAGAAGTAAACATAGCCTCTGCTAAACCCAGCATAGAAGAACGACAAAACATACAACATTTTGGAGTAGATGTTATATTTCCTCATAAACCATTTGATGTTACAACATTTATTAAACTCTATAAAGAAGCAAAAGAACAAGCCATAAAAGATGAAAAAAATTTAATTATAGTAGGTGGTACAAGTTTCTATTTAAATGCACTTATTAAAGGAATCAGTGAACTTCCTCAAATATCAAAAGAGGCCAAAGAGAAGAGTAATGAATTATTAAAAGATTTAAGCTCTGCACATAAGTTTCTCTATGATATTGACAAAAAATACCTAAAATCTATAACTATTCATGATCGTTATAGAATAGAAAAAATGTTAAATCTCTACTTTCAAACAGGTATGAGTCCTAGCGATTATTTTGAAATGCATCCTCCAAAACCATCTATTACTGAGTCTCTACCTATTTATGAAATTACCGTAGAACGTGAAATACTAAGAAAACGTATCAATACAAGAACATTGAAAATGATAAAATGTGGATTGATTGATGAAGTGTTTTATCTAGAGAAAAACTATACCCGTGCTCCAAACTGTATGAAAGCCATAGGAATAAAAGAGGTTTTAGCTTACCTAGATGGTAACTATACCAAAATGGAAATGAAAGAAAAAATAGTTACGCATACAGCCCAACTGGCAAAAAGACAACGCACTTTTAATGCATCACAATTTCAAAATAAAACTGCTCTTCCTCTTTATGAATTAAGCAACTTACTTTTAGAAAGAGACTTAATAGCTTAAGGCTCTCTCTTCTCTTCAAATATTATTTCGTCTTATTCCACTCATAATAAGTTTTAGCTTTTGAAATGTTACAGTACTCATAACGTACATCTTCGCCTTTTTTCTCAATGGTAAAACCTTTTTCATCAGCAGCAGTCATAAGACCTTTTTCTTTGTCTCCACCGTTAATCTTGAACTTAACACGTTCATTAACAGCCGACATAAAATGTGAAGGGTTTTCTAGTTTACGCTCTATACCTGGCGAAGATACTTCTAAAAAGTATGCTCCATGCATAGGAGGATTTACATCGAAAAATACAGATAACTCATGAGAAATATCAGCACAAAGGTCAAGCTTTACGCCACCTTCTTTAGTAATGTATACTCTAAAAATAGTATTGTTATCTTCTTGTGCTGTCTCTGTTCCATAAAAAGAGGCACCATTAGCTTTAACTATCTTTTCTATCTGTTCATTAAGATTCATCTGACTCTCCTTTACTTTCACTCTCTTTTTTATCACGTTTAGAAATCTCTTTAAAAAGTGATTCTATTTTAGATATCTGCTCCAACTGAGTATCAAACTCAAAAGTAAACTTAGGTGACTTAAACCATCCTTCACTTTCACGAACATAGGTTGATAAGTAACCAGATACTGCTCTAAGCTGTTTTAGTGCTTCACCTTGTTCTTTTTCTGTTAAGTATGATTTGTCTAGGTAAACTTTTGCATCATAACGCCCACGTGAACAGACGACTGCTGTCACAGATAGAGCGTTAATACGGTTGTCATTCATTCCAGAGAAAGCCTCTGGAAGTAACTCTACCAAGCGTGACTCGGTACGTTTTCTTTTTATCTCTTCTTCTCTCATTTATATCCCTACATTAACACGGACAACCACAGGGGGATTGTCCCTACCGTTAAATTAATCTAATTTAACTTGCTCTTCTACCATTTTAAAGGTTTCGATAACATCACCATCTTTAATGTCGTTATAGTTATGAAGCATGATACCACACTCGAAACCATTTTTAACTTCTTTAACATCGTCATTAAATCTCTTAAGAGATGAAATTGTTGTTGTGTAAATAACAACACCATCTCTAATAAGTCTAGCCCCTGCATTTCTAACGATAACACCATCAGAAACTTTACAACCAGCAATGGTTCCAACTTTAGCAACAGTAAATGTCTCACGTACTTCTGCTTGACCTGTAACCTCTTCAGAGATAGTAGGACTCATCATACCACCAAGAAGTGCTTTAACATCATCAAGAAGTTCATAGATGATTGAGTAAGTTTTAATCTCAACACCAAGCTCTTTTGCTTTTTTCTTAACAGCACCAGTAGGTCTAACGTTAAATCCTAAGATGATTGAATGCTCTGATGCATCAGCCAATTGAACATCTGACTCTGTAACTCCACCCACACCTTCGTGAATAACGTTAACTTTAACCTCTTCATTTTTAAGATCAGCCAATGTTCCCTTAATCGCTTCAAGAGAACCTTGAACATCTGTCTTAATAATAACTGGTAACGATTTAAGATTACCCTCTGCAATAATCGCAGATAAATCTTCAAGTGTAACTTTAGTACTTTTAGAAAGCTCTTTGGTTCTTGAGTACTCAGCTCTTTTATCAGCAAGTTCTCTTGCATCTTTTTCAGAATCCATAACTACTAGAACTTCACCAGCATCAGGAACTTTTGAAAGTCCAACAACAGCTGCTGGTGTACTTGGACCAATAGCTTTTGTTTTTGTACCATCATCTAAAATTAATGTTTTCACTTTACCAAATGTTGTACCAACTACAAAACTATCACCAATAGATAATGTACCATTTTGAATAATGATATTTGCAACAGCACCAAAACCTTTTTCAACTGAAGATTCAACAACAACAGCTTTTGCATTACGAGAAGAATCTGCTTGAAGCTCCATTACTTCTGCTGTAAGAAGAAGGGTATCAAGTAAATCTTCGATTCCTGCACCTGTATGTGCTGAAACTTCTACAAACTCATGCTCTCCACCCCATTCTATAGGAGTGATTTCAAGTTCTGCCAGTTGTGACTTAGCAAGTTCTGGGTTTGCACCTTCTTTATCCATTTTGTTAATTGCAACAACGATTGGAACACCAGCTGCTTTAGCATGAGAAACTGCCTCTTTTGTCTGTTGTTTCACACCATCATCAGCTGCAACAACAATAATAACAATATCAGTTGCTTGAGCTCCACGTGCTCTCATCTCAGTAAAGGCTGCGTGACCTGGAGTATCTATAAATGAAATCTTTTTACCATTTTTCTCAACTTGGTATGCACCAACGTGCTGAGTGATTCCACCAGCTTCTTTGGCTGCTACTTTTGTCTTACGAATTCTGTCAAGAAGTGAAGTCTTACCATGATCAACGTGACCCATAATGGTAATAACAGGTGGTCTTTCAGTTGGGTTTTCATCTTCTATAGCATCGTAAACTTTAACATAGTCAAGAGCATCAAGAGGGTCAATAGTATGTACTTCAACATCAAATTCTTCTGCAAGAATTTCAATAGAATCTTTGTCTAAGAAGTCATTTTGGGTAAACATTGTCCCCAATGTAAAGAGAACTTTAATTACTTCACCAGTACTTCTACCAACTTTCTCAGCAAACTCGTAAACTCTTACATTTTCTGGAATCTCAATAGAGGTAATTGGTCCGGTACTCTCTTCTTTAATGTATTTCTTACGTTTTCCACCACGTCTAAGTCCAGAAGGTCTTCTTCTGTGTCCACCTGTTCTTCCACGGTTTTGTTGTGGTCCACCAGCTGCAGCTCTTTTTTTCGCCTCTTCTTTACGCTTCGCTTCTTGACGCATCATATCTTCATAGATATTTTTGTCAGAGAAGTCAAGCATCAATACTTCTGGCTCTTCTTCTATCTCTGTTACTTGGTTACGGTTATACCCACCAAAACTAGAATTTGACATGAAGTCAAGCTTCTCACCAGACTCTTTAGCCGTAGCTATTTTCTTAATCTTCTTCTTAGAAGGAGGAGTTGGCATACCCGGTATTTTCTTTTTCTCAACCTCTTTTGGTCCACGCTCTTCAACTATTCTAATTCTTGGCTTATCTCTATCTGCCTTCTTAACTACTGTAATACCTATACGCTTACGCTTCATTTTAGGTTTCTCTTTTACAGGAGCTTCCTCTTCTGTGGTAGCAGTTTCTGTAGAAGTAGCATCTTCACTCTTTTTCTCTGTTGTAGCATCTTCACTCTTAGGTGTTTCTTGCTCTTTTTCAACAGCAGCATCTACTACAGTTTCTTTAGTAGCTTCATCAGCAGAAACTTCAGCAGTTTCCACTTTTGCCTCTTCTACTTTTTCAACTTCTACTATCTCTATTTTCTTCTTTTTAGGGGTAGCAGTGATAGAACCTCTTCTTGTAGAACTTTTCTTCATTGCTTTTTTAGCAACTGGTTTCTCTTCTACTTCTGGTTTTGCTTCAACTTCAACTTGAATTTCAACTTCTTCTTTAGGAGCTTCTACTTCTTCATTTACTTCCACTTCAGCACTTTTAGTAACCTTAGCTTTTTTAACAATTTTTATTTTAGGTTTCTCAGCTGATTTTGGCTTAATACCATTAATTACATAATCAACCAATATACCAGCTTCATCAACAGTAACTGTACTGTTTGCTGCTTTAACATCGTAACCTAACTCTTTAGCTTTCTCAATAAGTACTGCATTTGATGCACCTGCTTCATCTGCAATCTCTTGGATTTTAACTCTATCCATTCTTATCTAACTCCTTTAAATACTTAACAAACTGTTCACTATCTTCACTTGTGAGCCGAAAACGTTTCATTAAACCTTTAATTTTTTTTTCGTTTTCACGACAACTGATACAAATATAAAAACTCCGACCCTGTCCAGAATAAGGAAAAATGTTACTGTTTTTCTCTTGTAGGCGAAGTAGTTTTTGTTGAAGCTCTCGTTCTCTACATGTTATACACATGCGTACTGGTTCATTTTTTCGCATAATTATACCTAACTTTTGTTATTAGTTCTTTGAAGTGACGCCATAATTGTCAAGAGTTTTCGTAAATACTCTAAATTTGGGAAATTTCTTTGCCAATTCTTGGTGAATTTTGGCTGCATCATCAGCATAACAGAGACTAAAGAATGTTGAACCTGAACCTGAAAGCGTACTCATCAACGCACCATTTGAAAGTGCAGTCTTTTGAACATCAAACAAATCAGGCATTTGTTTCATTCTTCTACTCTGATGAATCTTATCTTTAGAGGCTATTCTTAATAAATCCCATGACTCTGTCATAAACAAAGAAGTCATAAAAGAAGCACGAGAAAGAGAGTAAACCATCTCTTCTGTTCTGTATAAATCAGGTAAAACATTTCGAGACTTTGCTGTAGAGATGGTTTTATTGGGAATCACCAACACTGCTCTTAAATATTCAGGAACTTTTCTCTTTTTACTATAGACTTTTTTATCTTCTACACAGGCAACATTAAACCCACCCATTACAGCTGGTGTAATATTGTCAGGGTGTGGCTCATACTCTAAAGCCAGATTGAGTATTTTTCTTTTGTTGTAACGCTCACCAGCTGCCACATAAGCAGAAGTCAAAGCTGCTGTAATAACAGCTGAAGATGAACCCAAGCCACGTGAAATAGGAATACGATTGGTAAACTCAAATCTAAAATTGTCTCTTTTACCTCGAAGTTTTACATACTGCTTATTAAAAATATTCATAAAAAGTATGTTTTTACGTATATGGGGGTTTTCTGCTCCCTCTCCACGAGTCGATACAGAGAAAAATCGAGAGGGTTTAATGGTAATTTCATTACGAAGATTAATAGCCAAACCTAAGGTGTCAAATCCGGGGCCAAGATTGGCTGATGTTGCTGGTACAGATACAAACAAAGTACTTCCTTTGTCGATGTTATAATCAGGAAACGATTACACAGCAGGTAGAATATACATAGGCTTATTGTTCTCTAAAATAGTTACTTCACTCAACATGGAAGGTAATTCAAACCGTTGCTCTACTGCTTCATCAAATTTTTTTGTTATTATAGTGTTATTTTCTTTGATAAAGTAGAGTTTACCCACGGCTTTTATAGGATTTTGTTTATTTAAATCAAAGGCATCACAACCATCAAAAGTTATACCTTTTAAAATCTCCAATGAGCGTAAAGTAATATAGGTTAACTTAATCGCCATATAAGAACCCGGTCCATTGGTATAAACAAGACGTTTATAGTTGTATTTTTTTGATAATTCTGAAAGTTTTTTTAAAAGAATCTCAGAAGTCTTCTCTTGGGTCTCTATCTTTTCTACCAACTCACCATCTCTATAGACCCCTAAAAGAAGAGGTGAAGCTATAGAGATAATAAGTACTTCATATTTACTAGGCAAAACTTTTGGCAAATTCTCTACTTTGTACTTTATTTAAGGCAACCATTTCATAGTTGGCTGTGTCAGCAAGTAAGGCAAGTGTTAACTCATGGTTAAGCTTATGACTTCCTGCAAATGAGCTGTAAGCACCTAAAATATTGTGTCCTGTAACCATGAGGTCACCCATGGCATCAAGTATTTTATGACGAGCAAATTCATTCTCAAATCTTAAACCTTCTGGGTTTAATACTTTTTCATCATCCAGACCAATAGCATTGTTTAAACTTGCACCCAATGCTAAGTTTATACTTTGTAGATATTGAATGTCACGAGCAAAACCAAATGTTCTAGCCCGTGCTATCTCTTCTAAAAAAGGTTTTGTACCAAAAGAGTAAGCTTGAGACTGCTGACCTATAACTGGATGCTCAAAATCTATCTCAAAATCAAACGTTACCTCATCACTTGGTTCAAGTCTTACAAATTTGTCACCATCTCTTACTTCTACAGTTTTCTTAACTCGAATTACCTGTTTAGGAAGATCTTGCTCTTTAATCCCTGCTTCATCTAAAAGCAGACAAAAAGAAGAAGCAGAACCATCCATGATTGGCATTTCATTTCCATTAACAATAACCCTCATGTTGTCTATTCCATAAGCATAAACAGCCGAGAGAAAATGTTCAATGGTAGATATGTAACCTTTATCTGACCCTATAACCGTAGCCATTTGAGTATCTATAACAGAAGAGGGAGAAAGAGGAATAGTTAAAGCTAAATCTTCACGATAAAAGACAATACCGGCATCAGTACCTAACGGTTCAAGACGAAGTTTAATAGGCTCACCTTTGTGTAACCCTATTCCTACAACTTCAACTGGCTTACTAATAGTTCGTTGATTCATATCTATATTCCTTTATTATTTGGTCGATATTATAACATAATTGTGCATTTATTGTAACATGTGATTCTTTTTATTTTTTTTTAAAGTATTTATATCTTATTTTAAGCTTATACATATTTGATTCTTGGTTATTAAATTTTGCATCTTTATATATCATATTGAAATCACAAAAAATTGTACCCTCCTCTCAGTCATATTTTACTTATTCAAAACCATTTCATATAAATTTTTATAAAAAGTCATTTATTTCTAAATTCAAATAAATTTAATCTCATAGTTTTTAATTTTCATGGATAGTTTTTAACTAATGATGTTATAGTTCTATAAATAAGAGTAAATTACTCCGAAAAGGAAATAACAGATGAAATACAATGATTTAAACAGTGAAGAAGTAAGAGTTATAGAAAACAAAGGTACAGAAATGGCTTTTTCTGGAAGATATGATGGTTTTTACGAAGCAGGTACCTACAACTGTAAAAAATGTAATACCCCTCTCTTTAGTTCCGTTGATAAGTTTGACTCAGGTTCAGGTTGGCCCAGTTTTGATGATGCACTAACAGGAGCAGTAAAAGAGATACCCGATGCAGATGGTAGAAGAGTAGAGATAGTATGTTCTACTTGTGGTGGTCACTTAGGTCACGTTTTTAAAGGTGAGCAGATAACTCCAAAAAGTACACGTCATTGTGTTAACTCAGTTTCACTTTCATTTGAGTCAAACGATAAGAACTCAAAATATAAAAAAGCCTACTTCGCTTCAGGTTGTTTCTGGGGTACAGAGTATTGGTTCTCTAAAACAGAGGGTGTAGTAAATGCAGACTCTGGTTACATGGGTGGTCACACCATTGACCCAAGCTACCAAGAGATTTGCCAAAAAAATACAGGTCACCTAGAGACCGTAGAAGTTAGCTATGACCCTACTTTAGTAAGTTATGAAACACTATGTAAACTCTTCTTTGAAACACACAACCCAGAACAGATGAATGGTCAAGGTCCAGACATAGGTCCTCAATACTTGTCAGCTGTATTCACCAACGATATAGAAGAGGAAGATACCGTTCAAATGCTCATTAATCAGTTAGAAGACAAAGGCATGAACATCGCCACCATGATAAAAGATGCCAATGAACATACCTTCTACAAAGCCGAAGAGGAGCATCAGAACTACTACAAGTTGAGAAATTCTACCCCTTATTGTCATGCTTATACAAAAAGGTTTTAAATAATTTTATAGATAGGAGCAACTTATGCTACTATAATGAAAAAAATCAGATATTGCTTTTTTAATGCTCTATTTAAAGAAGCAATATTAGGGATACCATATGAATTTTCTAAAAAAAATATTTAAAAAACAAAACAGTGCCACCTCTACTTTGACCATCACCTCATCCAATGGCTTTCATCTTCGCCCCATTGCGAAGTTTGCCAATGAAGCTAAAAAGTTTAACTCTGACATAAGTATTATCGCCTTTGATGAGGAGGTACCAGCCACACAGGTTCCTAAAATTCTTTCACTATCATTAGAAAAAGGAGAGAGTTTTACTTTAAAATGTGTAGGAGAAGACGCTCAAGAAGCATCTGCACATCTTACATCTTTTTTCCAAGACCTCATGGAAGATGACAAAGAGCAAGAAACACTCACTCAAACAGATGAAAACTATGAATCACCCAGCCTCAATGGAATTTCGGTTGTGCCAGGTATAGCCATTGCCCCTTTGGTATACTGCAAAGCTGTAGAAAACATCAACAGTGAAAAAAG
>Ga0256828_1001099_pt1 | contig 17298 bp, 13 predicted proteins | sample CV88metaG_FD_185993 | JGI IMG/M metagenome (GOLD analysis project Ga0256828, IMG submission 185993) | Hydrothermal vent microbial communities from East Pacific Rise, Pacific Ocean - CV88 | ecosystem: Environmental > Aquatic > Marine > Hydrothermal vents | place: Pacific Ocean: East Pacific Rise...
GAGTGGAGAGTATGGGCGATGGTAGCTTTAGCTATTTGGGCAATATATCCTACTTATAAAACTATTAGAGTATTTATTAGACAAAAGAATTATAAAAGAGGCTATTGAATAACTATTTAGTGGTGACCCCTAGGAGATTCGAACTCCTGTAACATGGATGAAAACCATGGATCCTAACCGTTAGACGAAGGGGCCACTAAATATAAAAAGGAGATACAAATTATAAATGGTGACCCCTAGGAGATTCGAACTCCTGTAACATGGATGAAAACCATGGATCCTAACCGTTAGACGAAGGGGCCATTAATAACTTGTGGACGGAATTATAACAAATAATTCTTAAAATAAAATAAAATAATAAAAATCTTTTTTTTTGATATACTTCTACAAAAAAGGAAACAACAAAAAATGCTAAAAAAAAATAAAATTGCTCTTATCCTATTTGCTATAGCACCTCTTATTATTGGTTGTACAGGTAAACAACTTATAAAAAAAGAGAATCAAGAGAGTGCCTTTATTATGATAAAAACACCAAATATGAGATATGCTGATATGGGATTTATCTATAAAAAGAGTGATTTGGTCAAAGTTGAAATATACGCCTCTGGTCAACCTCTTTTAAATTTAAATATAAATCCAATGAATGTTTGTATGTCTACCTTTAAATGTATGGAGAAAAAAGATTTTAATGCAAAAATGCTTTCAGCCAACTATCCTGATACTGTTTTAGAAAATATCTTTAGAGCTAAACCTATATTTGATAAAGAGAATTTAGAGAAAAACAGTAACGGCTTTACTCAAAAAATCAAAAAAAATAAAGAGTATGATATAACGTATTCTGTTAAAAGAGATATAAGAACGTTTCGTGATACAATAAATAAAATAGTTATTAAGGTAAGAGAGCAATGAAATTTGTAGGAGCACACGTTAGTGCAAGTGGTGGAGTTGATAATGCTCCATTAAATGCGATGAAAATAGGGGCAAAAGCGTTTGCACTCTTTGTAAAAAATCAAAGACAGTGGACAGCCAAACCACTTGAAGAAAAAATGATAGAGAGTTTTAAAACAAATCTAAAAGAGTCATGTATAGAGCCAAAACACGTTCTTCCTCACGATAGCTACCTTATCAATCTTGGTAATCCTGATATTGAGAAGCTTGAAAAATCAAGAGATGCATTTGTAGAAGAGATAAAGCGTTGTCATCAACTAGGGTTAGTTCTTCTCAATTTTCACCCAGGAAGCCATTTGATAAAAGTAGGTAAACGTGACCCACAGTATGCTGATAAGATAATGGAAGCAGAGCTAAACTGTTTGGATTTGATAGCCAAATCTATGAACATTGCTATTGAGGAGACTAAAGATTTAAACGTTAAATTGGTCATAGAAAATACAGCAGGACAAGGAACAAATCTAGGATATAAGTTTGAGCATTTGGCTCATCTAATTGATAAAGTAGAAGATAAAAGTCGTGTGGGTGTATGTCTGGATACCTGTCACACCTTTACAAGTGGATATGATTTGAGAACTAGAGAGGCTTATGATGCAACAATGGATGAGTTTGATAAAGTTGTAGGATTTAAATATCTTAGTGCGATGCATATCAATGACTCTAAACCAAAACTTGGAAGTCGTGTTGACCGTCATCACTCATTGGGAGAGGGTGAGATAGGTTGGGATGCTTTTAGATTTATTATGAATGACTCACGAATGGATAATATTCCATTAATACTAGAGACTATTGATGATACGATTTGGGAAGCAGAGATAGAAGAGCTATACAATTTAATAGAGGAGGTGTAATTGAGAAATAAAAATATTGAAACTGCTGTAATTAAACTTAGGAGATATATTAAGTATGTCTTGTAGGTTCGATTTTATCGAACATTATAAAGGGAGAGAATATGACTAGAAAAATAAAAGGAGTCGCACTAAGCCTACCACTACTATTGATTATTGGATGTGGAGACTTAGACCAACCAAAAAATGAAAAGGTAAAAGGTGGTGAAGTGGTTGTAAACTTCTCAGCACCACTTATGAAAAAAACACTTATAAGCAAAGGGGTAATAGATGCAAATCGTACAGTATTTGGATATAAAGCGTTTAAAATTCCATATACTACCACAGATGAAGAGGGCAATGAGGTAGAAGCTTCAGGACTTTTTGTAATACCAACAGGTATGCCATCTTATATTAGTAAAGTTGGTCTTTCAATGGTAAGTGATGACCATGGAACAATCTTTGCAAATGATGAAGCTCCATCTGTTATAGGAGATAACAATGGAGCACCAGATGGTTCAGCTATTATCTTAACCTCTATGGGTGGCTTTGCTACACTACAGGCAGACTACATAGGTTTTGGAGAGTCAAATAGACACTACCACCCATTTGTACAAAAAAAATCTTTGGCAAACGCTACAATTGATTTTATCAAAACAGTTAAAACTTTTGCAAGTGATAACAATATTACCCTAAACAATCAACTTTTTATAACAGGATATAGTGAGGGTGGATACGCAGCAATGGCAACTCTACAAAAGATAGAGAGTGACGGTGAGTTAACAGTCTCTATGGCTACTCCAATGGCCGGACCTTATGATTTAAATATTACTGCTTTTGGAGTCTTTTCTCAACCAACACTATCTGTACCATCTTTTATGGCAGATGTCGGTTATGCCTATGCTAAAACTTATGGTAAAGAGGTATCAAGTGTTATTAATGAGCCTTACGCATCAAAGCTTCCTGCTCTACTAGATGGCTCTTTGGCACGTCCAGATATAGATAAAGAGTTAACGAAAAAAACTACAGGAAAGGATGGACTATTTAATCCAATTTTTGTTAAAGATTTCTTTCAAAATCCAAATAGTTGGTTTAGAGAGGCGATGGTAGAGAACTCTGTTCACGCTTGGTCTCCACAAACACCTATAAAATTAATTCATTGTGAAGGTGATGATGTAATACCTTTTGCAATTTCACAACTTACAGAGGGAACAATGAGAGCAATGGGTGCAAAAGATGTCTCTCTTGTACCTGTAGAGTCAAAATTGAAATTAGATGTAAACGTTACCCATAGTGAGTGTGGTGTATTAGCATACAAGGTGACAACAGAAATCTTTTCTAAAGTTAGAGAAGCGATGATAAAACAAGCTATGGCACAACAGTAGGAGATGATAATGAAAAAGATAATAACACTAAGTATAGTAACAAGCTCTTTAGCTCTAGCAGGTGCATATAAAGTACCAGAGCAATCTTTGAACTCTATGGCACTAGGTGCTGCCTATGTTGCAAACACAAAAGGGGCAGATACAGCCTACTTTAACCCTGCAAATATGGCGTTTATGCCATCATCTCAATATATGGAGGCAGGTCTGACATGGGCTCACCTACCTAGAAATACATTTAGAGGTTTTCAGGCATATTCAGCTACAGAGGTATATCCAGCAGATAATGAATCAGAGATAGAGAATCTACAACTACCATTTCTACACTATGTCTCAAATCCAATTGATAAGCTTAGATGGGGAGCTAGTTTAACCGTCCCAGGAGGTCTAACCAAGCGTTGGAAAGATGGTCATCAAAAGTTATTTGCAGAGGAGTTTACTCTAAAAATTATAGAGCTTAATCCTGTAGCTTCATATAAAATCTCTGACAATCTTGCTATTGGTGGAGGGTTACGACTCATCTACTCGGAGGGAGTAGTAGATAGTGATGGAGGAGATATAAAACCTATAAAAAGAGAGATGAAAGGTGATACTATTGAGTTTGGATATAACTTAGCTCTTAGTTACCGACCAATAAAAGATGTTAATTTAGCTCTTACATATCGCTCTAATATAGATTTAAAAGAGGATGGAGATGCAAACCTATATCTTAGCAATGTAGGAAAGCAGTATAATACCTCTGTTACAGTACCACTTCCTGCTTCACTTAACCTATCTGCAAGTAAAAAATTCATTGACAAATATACAGTTGAAGTAAACTATGAGCGTACATATTGGTCTGCTTATAAAAAGTTAGATTTCAAATATGGTTCAGATATTCAATCTGCATTAGTTGAGCCATTTGACAAAGCAAAACCAAAAAAATGGAAAGATACTAATACTTTTAGAGTTGGTATTAGTGCTGATGTAACCAAAAATATTACAGTTATGGGAGGATACTCAAAAGATGAAAGCCCTATAGATAAAAAGTATATATCTTATGAACTACCTGATGCAGATGCAAATATTTATAGTCTAGGTGTTCGTGTAGAGGCGAGTGATACCCTATCATGGGGTATAGCATATCTACATGATGAAAAAGATAAGATTAAAATAAAAGCAGGTGAAAATATATCAGGTATTACAGGTACATTCTCCAACGGAGGAGCTGATTTAGTAGCTCTATCTATGCAGTATAAATTCTAAGTTATCTTTTTATTCTGTTATAATTCTATTGGCTAATTTTTAGGAAATTACAACAACAGTATAAATAAGAGAGAATATATGATATTAAGCATAGAATCAAGCTGTGATGACAGCTCAATCGCGATAACAAAAATAGAGAATAATAGACTAATTTTTCATAAAAAGATAAGCCAAGAGAAAAAACACGCCTGTTATGGTGGTGTTGTGCCTGAACTAGCCTCACGGCTTCATGCTATTGATTTGCCTAATATTTTAGAAGAGTGTAAACCATATTTTAATGAGTTAAAAGCCGTGGCTGTGACAAATCAACCAGGTCTTGGGGTGACGCTTTTGGAGGGGATTGCTATGGCTAAAACTATAGCTGTAGCACAAAATATTCCTCTTTTGGCAGTTCATCATCTAAAAGGTCATATATATTCATTATTTATTGAAAAAGATGAAATCTTACCACTTTTAGTATTGCTTATTTCTGGTGGGCATACGCAGATAATTAGAGTGGAGAGTTTGGAGAAGATGACTATTTTAGCCACATCTATAGATGACTCTGTTGGTGAAAGTTTTGATAAAACAGCAAAGATGATGGGGCTAGGCTACCCTGGTGGACCAGTTATTGAGAAATTGGCTCAAAATGGAGATGAAAATCGTTTTGATTTGCCTGTCCCGTTACGAAACTCTCCTCTTATAGCCTTTTCCCTATCTGGTCTCAAAAATGCTGTGCGTTTGACAATAGAGAGTCTAGGAGGAGCAGAGGGGATGAGTGAACAGGATAGATGTGATTTATCAGCCTCTTTTCAAAAGGCTGTAAAACTTCACCTTATTCAAAAGAGTAAAAAACTATTTTCTACTGAACATATAAAAGATTTTGCAATTGTTGGTGGTGCATCGGCTAATCTTTATATTAGAGAGGCATATGAGGAGCTATGTAATGAATTTGGTAAAAAACTACATACGGCCCCTTTAAAATTCTGTTCTGATAATGCTGGAATGATAGGAAGATATGCTATCGAAGCGTATAAAAAAGAGCTGTTTATTGACCCTTATGAGATAGATATTATTCATACAAAAAAACGCCAAAGTGGAACACTTTTATAATTTAAAATCTCTTAACACTTTTTAACCAAAATTACGATAAAATAAGGGTTTAAATAATAAACAATTATGGAGATATCAATGGCAGAATATGGTGCTAGTAATATTAAAGTCCTAAAAGGGCTAGAGGCTGTTAGAAAAAGACCAGGAATGTATATTGGTGACACATCAACAAAAGGTCTTCACCACTTAGTATATGAAGTTGTTGATAACTCTATAGATGAGGCGATGGCAGGGTTTTGTGACACCATTAAAGTAACACTTACAAAAGATGGTTCAGCTATTATCGAAGATAATGGTCGGGGTATTCCTGTAGGACTACATCCTACAGAGAAAATTTCAGCTGCTACAGTTGTATTAACAGTACTTCACGCAGGTGGTAAGTTTGACAAAGATACCTACAAAGTCTCTGGTGGACTTCATGGGGTTGGTGTGTCAGTTGTAAATGCTCTCTCAAAAGACCTCCACTTAACTGTTTTTAAAGATGGTGAGATTCATGAGCAAGATTTTAAAGAGGGAATCCCTCAAGAGATTTTAGCCGTTACAGGAACGACCCGTAAAAAAGGTACAAAAATTGAGTTTTGGGCTGATGATACAATCTTTACCGAGAGTACAACTTTCCAAAAAGAGATTTTGATGAAGAGATTCAAGGAACTTGCTTACTTGAACCCAAAAATCACCATTGACTTTAAAGATGAACGTGATGGAACAAAAGAGCTTTTTCATTTTGAAGGTGGGATTAAACAGTTTGTTGAAGATATGAATACAAAAGAGGTTATCTCTTCTGCACAGTTCTTTCAAGGAAAATCTGATGATATTGAGATAGATATTGCATTAATGTACTGTGATGCTGACTCTGAAAAGTCACTCTCATTTGTTAACAACATCAAAACAGCTGATGGAGGAACACATGAAGCAGGTTTTAGAGCAGGACTTACCCGTTCTATGGCAAGTTACATCGCCAAAAATGCAAATGCCAAAGAGAAAGGTGTCAAAATAACAGGAGATGACTGCAAAGAGGGTCTTATCGCCATCATCTCTGTACGTGTTCCCGAACCTCAATTTGAGGGACAGACCAAAGGCAAACTAGGTTCATCTTACGTTCGTCCATTGGTACACAAATTTTTCTCTGAAAACTTTAACAAATACCTAGAAGAGAACCCAATAGAGGCAAAAGCGATTATGGCACAAGTCCTCCTCGCTGCCCGTGGTCGTGACGCAGCCAAACGTGCCAAAGATTTGGTCAAACGCAAAGACTCCATGAGCATAGGAACACTTCCTGGAAAATTGGCTGACTGTCAAAGTAAAGACCCTGAATTATCAGAGATTTACCTTGTGGAAGGCGATTCGGCCGGGGGGTCGGCCAAACAAGGAAGAGACCGAGTTTTTCAAGCTATTTTACCACTTAAAGGTAAGATTTTAAACGTTGAGAAAGCTCGTTTAGAAAAAATTCTGAAATCTGATGAGATTAAAAATATGATTACGGCTCTTGGTTGTGGAATTGGTGAGGAGTTTAATGAAGAGAAGTTGAGATATCACAAGGTTATTATTATGACAGATGCTGATGTTGATGGAAGCCATATTCAGACACTTCTTATGACATTCTTTTATCGTTTCTTAAAACCTGTTATAGAGAATGGTTATCTCTATCTTGCTCAACCACCACTTTATCGTTATAAAAAAGGGAAAAATGAGACCTATCTCAAAGATGATAAGGCACTCAATGACTTCTTGATTGAACATGGTATTGGGGTATTAGAGTCGGAGAGTATGGGAAAACAAGACCTTACAGAGCTATTTAAACTTGTGGCATACTACAAAAGCTCACTTGCAGAGATAGAGAAGCGTTTTGCCTTGCCTGAAGTGGTTAGATATATGATTGAGAACCCTGATGTTATCTCTACTGATAATGAGAGTTTAGCAAAGAGTTTAGAGGAGTATATCTCATCACTTGGATATAATATTTTAAGTCAAACAGTGAATGAAGAGTTTATTCAATATTTTGTTCAGACTAATGATGGACTAGAAGAGCTAATTGTAGATGATAACCTCTTTACCTCTCCTCACTATAATGAGGCAATTTATCTTAACCAAAAGATTCAAGATAGAATAACTGATGAGTTTAAAGATAAAGATATTTTAGAGCTTCTAGGGGCTGTCAACAGTGCCGCGAAAAAAGGTGCATATATCCAACGATATAAAGGTCTAGGAGAGATGAACCCAGAGCAACTGTGGGAGACCACTATGAACCCTGATGATAGAAGACTGCTAAAAGTGGTTATTAATGACGATGAGGTAGCAAGTGATACCTTTGTACTCTTTATGGGTGATGAGGTTGAGCCACGAAGAAACTATATTGAGACTCATGCTAAAGATGTTAAACATTTGGATGTGTAGATGAAGTATGGTGAAAAAGAGATAGCAGAGTTTGATATCAATGCAAAAGAGAACTATTGGGATAATAACCATCCTAAAAACTACACCATAGATATTGAGCTACCAGAGTTTATGTGTAGATGTCCAAGAAGTGGATATCCTGATTTTGCGACTATTAAACTTAGCTACTGCCCCAATAAATATGTGATTGAGTTAAAGGCTCTAAAACTTTATATTAATAGCTTTATGAATAGACATATATCTCATGAGAATAGTGCTAATGAGATTTTTGATGCGTTAGAGAAAAATATGAAACCAAAATGGATAAAGGTTGTAGCAGATTATAATCCTAGAGGTAATGTACATACCGTTATTACTGTGGATAGCAGAGATAACGAATAAATTCAACATAAAAAAGGAAACAGTATGAAAAAAATTCTATTTACAATAAGTTTTGTCTTTACTAGCATCTATGCTTCAGATATTACAATTACAACTGGTGAAGAGAGTGGTAACTATTTCAAGATGGGTCACAATCTTGCTAAACTGATTGGTACAAAAAATGTTATCTCTTCAAAGGGAAGCATTATGAACTTTGATAGATTGATGAAAGGAAAAGCATCTATCGCCATTGCTCAAAAAGATGCTTTTCTTTACTATATAGAGAAACATAAAGATGCAAAGAGTAAGATTGAAGTTATAGGAGATTTGGGAAAAGAGTGTGTCTATATTGTCGCTAAAAAGGGAGGTAAACTAGATGATGATTCTGATTTACAACAAAAAGGTATTAAGATTGCTACAGGACGATTGGGTTCTGGGAGTAAAATTACATATGAGTATATGTCTAAATTAGAAAAAGGTTTTGCTAAAGCAACTGTTATTCAAGATGGAGGTATGAAAGCTATTTCCAAGGTTTTATCAGGACAGATAGATGCTAGTATGTATATGTTAACCCCATCTACAGAGAATAAGATAATTAAAACTGTAGTAAATAATGATAAGCTCTTTTTTCTTCCTGTAAAAGATTGGGATTTAAATGATAAATTTAAAGGTAAACCTATCTACACTTTTGAGAAGATGGTTACTAAAAAAGGTTTTTTTGATGATAAAGTAAAAACTATCTGTACGACAGCTACAATTTTTGCTGTAAACTCACTAGAGGATACAATAATGGATAGATTGGCTGATGCCGTTATTAACAAGAGAAAGAGTATTATGGGTAAGTAATAGATACATACTTACCCTATAACTTTAAATCACCTCAATAGCTCTCTCTATACGAGCTATTGTCTCATCAACCCCAAGTATCATCATAATCTCATCAACTCCTGAACCTGTCATTGAACCCAATAGACTGACACGCAATGGCATACCGATTTTTCCAAAGCCTATCTCTTTATCTGTTACTATCTTTTCCATAATCCCATGATAATCAGATTTACTCTCTATACTACTCTCTGACTCTTTTAAAAGAGTTGCAAAATCACCCAAAATCTCTTTGGCATCACCCTTAAATGCTTTTTTTACATTTTTGGCATTATACTCGGTTGGTGCATTTAAAATGAGATTTATCTGTTCTGCCAACTCTATTAATGTTTTACCACGCTCTTTAGTCGCTTCTAAAATCATATCTAGTTTGTCATGAGCCGTAATATCTACACCATAATCCTTTAATAGCTCTGCTAGTTCACTGTGTGGCTTGTTTTTAATATGGTGAGCATTTAGCCATAGAAGCTTGTCAAGGTTATAGTTAGAGGAACTCTTGTTTATATTTTTAGGGTCAAACAGCTCTATCATCTCATCTACACTAAATATCTCTTGGTCTCCATGACTCCAACCCAAACGAATAAGAAAGTTTAGAAGTGCTTCAGGAAGATAGCCCAATGTTTTGTACTCCATTACATCCGTTGCACCATCTCTTTTTGAGAGTTTCTTCCCTTGTTCGTTGTTTATCATTGCTACATGATAAAAGTTTGGCATTTTAAATCCTAAAGCCTCATAAACAACTATCTGCTTTGGAGTGTTATATAGATGGTCATCTCCACGAATAACATCAGTTAGACCCATAAGTGCATCATCAATAGCTACTACAAAGTTATATGTAGGTACACCTCCTGCCCTAGCGATTACAAAATCATCTACCTCTGTTGAAGCGATAACAATCTCACCTTTTATACCATCATTAAAGACGATATTTCCCTCTGTTGGAGCTTTTATACGGATAACTGGTTCAACCCCCTCTGGTGGAGTTCCTGTGAAATCTCTATATCTACCATCATATCTTGTTCTCTCACCTTTTGCCATCTGCTCTTCTCTTAAAGCAGTTAGCTCATCTTTGCTCATATAGCATCTGTAAGCTTTTCCCTCTTCTAGTAACTGCTCTACATACTTGGCATAGATATCAAATCTTTTTGATTGATAGATGGCCTCTCCATCATAACTCATTCCAACCCAATCAAATGCTTTTAAAATGGCATCTCGTGCCTCATCTGAGTTTCTTGAAAGGTCAGTATCTTCAATACGCAAAAGAAATTTACCCTCATTTTTTCTAGCCCAAAGCCATGAGAAAAGAGCTGTGCGTAGCCCTCCTATATGTAGATATCCTGTTGGAGATGGTGCGAAACGTGTTGTAATCATGCTTTTGCCTTATATAAAATCTGATGGGATTGTATCCTAAGAGCGATTAATATTTCGTTTTAATTGTTCTTATTTTTACCACATATATAGCTAACTTAATGTAAAATTATACTTACAGTAGCGAGTACAATAATTAAATAGATAAATATAATAAATTCTTCCATATAAGTGAATAGATGATAATTTTAGGTGATAGATATATTTTTAGTAAACTAGAGCTTACTCAGTTACAAAAAAAGTTTACTACAATAAACCATATTTCATATAGAACCACTTCTGCTAAAAAAAGTATGATAAAAATTGAAGAGTTAATTGCTTCAACAAATACTAGGATAATTATTTTAAATACAAAAGCAACACTTCCTCCTAAACTATTAACATATTTAACTAAACTAGAGATTAGAGGAATTAAATATATAACAGTTGAACACTGTTTAGAGAAATATTTACATAAATGTTTTATTACTAAAGAGTCAAGAGATATGGCATTTTTGGAGGATATCAGACCTTATAGCTCTTTTCAATATTTACAAAAAAGAGTAGTAGATATTATAGGACTTATTATGCTTTCTATTCCTACTCTTATTGCCATAATATATTCAAAATATAGAATAGATAAAGAGTCGCCTGGAGAACTTTTTTTTAGACAGTTTCGTGTAGGAATGGGTGAGCATCAATTTTGCTGTATTAAACTACGTTCAATGCATCCCAATGCAGAAAAACATGGAGCTCAATTTGCTTGTAAAGATGACCCAAGAACATTTCCTTGGGGAAAAATTATAAGACATACAAAAATAGATGAACTGCTACAATTATGGAATGTTTTAAAGGGTGAGATGCACCTAGTAGGTCCTAGACCAGAGAGAAGAATTTGGACACAAGAGTTTGAAAAGAGTATTCCTTTTTATAGTAAACGTCACATTGTCTCACCCGGAATTACAGGATTAGCCCAGATAGAGTACCACTATGGAGCAGGGGAGCTTGATGCTGAACAAAAACTTATGTATGACCTATTCTATATTAAAAATTGGAGTCTAAAATTAGAACTTAAGATTATATGGAAGACAGTTCTTTTTATTTTAGGAAAGCGTAAAAAGCATCTATTAAATTTTTAGATAGTTAAGCGTAAGGGATTTAACATAGCTCGAATAAGTTTTCTTGTTCTTGGTAATAGATAACCTCTAGCCTTTAGACTATATCTATAAATTCTATCTGAAAAGTATCTATTTTGCTCCTCTTGTAACTCGGATAGAGTCTGCTCTACTTCACAAAATTTTCCTGTTTTAGGAGATATATATCTTGGAAAGAGTATTAAAGTTACAGCAACCAACTCATCTAAAACTAAAGTTCTAGTACGTCTTTTACACTCTCTATAATCAGTAGTTAATCCCCATCCTGCATAAAATGGCATACCATAAGTATAGACTCTTTTTCCTCTAAGAAGTGCATCAAAACCTGCTCCTGATGTTAAAGTATGAACTTCATCACTAACCTCAATACATGAATCTATACTAATATTTGTCTGTATACTATCTGCACATCTATCTGTAATTTTTTTTGAGATATGACCTACTCTATTACCTGATAATACGTCAGGATGAGGTTTATATATAATATAGGCATTTGGATTATTTTTTTTAACCATCTCCAATAAATCACTATTATTTAAACCAAATGCTCCATATTTAATAGACATATCATCTTCAACTTGACCAGTAACCAATATTACTTTTTCATATCTATCTTTATCTATTTTAATAGTAGTATGTTTAAGATGATTATATTTAGAGAATTTTGATTCAACAACTAATTTTCTAATCCTCTTTGCACGTTCTTTAAGCTCATTTGTAAATTGATAGTTCTCTAAAAGATACTCCAAATCAGATGTTTTTCTTGGGTCAAAATAGATACCTCGTGAATCTATACCCAATGAGTATGGTTTAGCAAATCCCGACCCTAAAGCAATAGAGCGAATAAACGCATCCTCTATTCGGTATATACTCATCTCATTTTTTTTAGTATATTTTTCAACTTCTAAAAATTCTTTAATACCATAAATAAAAATATTTGATTGTCTATCTAATCCCTTCTCAAGTGCCTCCTTTAAAGTTTTACAAATAAACTTTTGATTATTAGGAGCATAGAAAAATGGTTCAATCTGCATCATTCTCCAAGGAGAGAAATTAAAGAAAAATAGCTTTCCCTGATTTGAGTTGTAATATATTTTATTCATTTTTAAAAATTACCCTTAGTATATTTTTTTGATATAATACATAAAAAAAATAAAAGAGAAAAATGACTAATAGAAATATACTCCATAATGCTACTCTTTTTGTAGTTGATAGTATTATACTAATTGCACTTTTTTATATATCTACCTCTTTTCGTGCATCTATTTCAGGAGAAGAGATACCTGTATTTAATAGTATATCTTTAAGCAATTTTATCTTTATAATATTTATTATACTATTTTTTATGCAAAGTGAGAAGATTTACCATTTTCGTTACGATTTTTGGCAAGAGACAAAAAAGATTCTAAAATCTATTTTTTTGTCATATTTAATGGCATTAACACTTCTTGCATTAATGAAAACAAACTTTGAGTATTCACGTCTTTTTTTAACTATATACTTCATCTCTGCTATGCTACTAATACCTTTAAGTAAAAGATTTATAAAAAAATTGCTCTACTCTTTTGATTTTTTTAAAAATCGCATTTTAATTATCGGAGATTCAAGAGAGATAGATACTCTTACAGACGAGTTTAAAAAGAACTTCTATTTAGGACAAGTGGCTACAGATAAAGAGTATCATGCAGTAGTTATAATCTCTAAAGGGATGAGAGAGGAGAGGTTAGATACGCTTATATCTGAATATCTAAAGCAAAAAAAAGACCTATATATTGTCCCCTATCTACAAAATATAAACTTTGTTCACTCAAATATCTTAGAGTATTATAATATAAGAACAAATGCAATACATCTTGAAAATAGACTGCTTATAAAGCGAAATATATTAATTAAATATTTTTTTGATACGCTACTAACTATTTTAGTATTACCTCTTTTTATGATTATTCATATTATATTAACTATACTAATAAAATTAGATTCAAAAGGTGATATTTTCTTTAGACAACAGCGTTTAGGAAAAGATAATAAAAACTTTTTATGTTATAAATATAGAACAATGTATAATAACTCAGATAAACTACTTACTGAATATTTAAAAAATCATCCTAGTGAAATTAACTACTACAATAGATATCACAAGTATCAAAATGACCCTAGAATTACTACAATAGGTAAAATATTAAGAGCTACATCACTTGATGAACTACCACAAGTAATTAATATTTTAAAAGGAGAGATGAGTTGGGTTGGTCCTAGACCATATATGCTAAATGAATCAGATAAGTTAGGTGAATATCTACCTTTTATCCTTCGAGTAAAACCAGGTATCACAGGACTTTGGCAAGTAAGTGGTAGAAATAATCTTACTTTTAAAGAGAGAAATGAATTAGAGGTTTGGTATATAAAAAACTGGCTTCTTTGGGATGATTTTGTGATTCTTATTAAAACAATTAAGGTTGTACTTTTAAAAGTTGGAGCAAGGTAAAATATAACTGTTAAGTCCTATATAACAAATTTTAGTCTAAAATAGTTATAGAAAGAGAGGTTTTTTATATGAAAAAATTATTATTAATATTATCTATTGCCTTATTATCTATTACTAATCTATATGCACAAAGTGGTACGAGTGTCTCAATAGAGGAGAAAATTACCGCGTTATATATAGCCTATTTTCAAAGAGCAGCAGATTATGATGGTCTTATTTTTTGGAAAAATAGAGTTAAAGAAACTAAAAATGAGAAAGAAAAAGATAATATATTGAAAGAGATATCTAAAGATTTCTCACATCAACCTATTTTTATAAATACTTATTCAAATATGAATAATATAACATTTGTAAAATCTATTTATAAAAATATACTAGGTGAAGCAGGAGATAAAAGTGGAATCATTTTTTGGACAAATTTATTAGATAGAGGTGTAAGTCGTTCAGATATGGTTGCAGATTTTATTGACACAAGTATTACAAAAATTATATCAAAAGAAAATTTTCCAAATCTAAATTATAAAGAGTTGTCAGATGCAAATAAAAGAAAAAATATTATAAAAAATAAAATAGATATCGCATTATATTTTACTAACTCTCTTAAGAAATATACTAATATAATTAATATAGAAGATATAGAAAAAGACCTTGCATATCTAGCATCAAAAAAAGTACTATTAAGCTTATATAGTAACCCTTTAGATAAAAATATAGTTATTAATTTTATAGATAATGCTATGAAGAGTGATAATCCTATAGAGTTTATTTTAAACGATAATTTTATCACTATTTCAGGAATTATAAATTATGTTAAACCAAGACTAAATTTAAATCACATAGGATTTAGTTCAAATCTTACTACTACAAATCCTGCGAAGCAGATAGTTTTAAAATTAATAGATGATAATGCTAGAGAGATATCCACAACAACAACTAATGATAAAGGGGAATATAAATTTTTTTATATCCCAAAAGATATTAAAGTAAAGGTTCGTATTTACTCTATAATGAAAAATGAACAGCCAAGAATAGGTAGTTGGGATGTTAAAGTGGTAGATAATACAAATAATAGTGCAGTATATGCTATTGATGGAAAACTTATATCAACGAAAGATAGTGATAATATACGAAATTTAAAGATACCTCTTCGCTCGAAAAAATCTGCTCCATTTTCAATTCTTGATGATATTTATAAGTCTATGAAAAAAATATTAGATATTAATCAAACTAATTTTCCACCGTTAAAGATTAATTGGTCTCAATATAATACTCCAAGTGATGGTTCAGTATCAGATGGGCAGATAATTACTTCATTTTTTGATGGAGAAGATAGTATATATTTGCTTGGTGATGCCTACTCAGATGCTGATGAATTTGATACACATGTTATTATTCATGAGTGGGGTCACTATTTTGAAAAAAACTTTTCAAGAGCAGACAATATTGGAGGGGCTCATGGAGATGGAGATAGGCTTGATATTAGAGTAGCATTTAGTGAAGGTTTTGGAAATGCTTGGTCGGCTATTGTAACTGATAACCCTATATACACAGATACATCAAGTGATGGAGGATGGTTTATGAATATTGAAAAAGATACAACTATTGATGCTGGATGGTGGTCAGAGTCCTCTATTCAAAAAATTATTTATGATTTATATGATGATAAAAGCGAACCTCATGATAAAATTGAATTGGGACTAAAACCTATTTATGATGTTTTAACAACTAATCAAAAGAGTACAAAAGCTTTTACTAGTATTTTCCCATTTATAACATATCTGAAGGATAAAAATCCATTATTTATCTCACAAATTGATGAACTTTTATCAGATGAAGATATCAATAGTATAACTGATGATATATATGGAGAAGAGCATCATAATTTATATAGTAATTTAGGAGATGAGGTCTGTACATACTCTACATATGGATATAGTAATAAGCTTTTAAATCATAAATATATACGTTTTACTATTGATGCTCAACATAGTTATAATATTAGTGTAGAGCAGAGCAATGGAGATAATGCAGATCCTGATTTTACTCTATATAGTGTAGAGCCTTTTGTGTTAAAAAAGAGTGTCAATAGCTCTATTAGTTGGATAGAAAAAAGTAAAATATTTTTAAGAGCAGGTGATTATATATTAGATATTTCAGACTACAATAATATAAATGAAGCTTGTTTCCATATTGCTATAGAATAGATTAACTAACAATAAGCTAACACTTATATTGTAAACTTCTCTTATCAAACGAATTAAAGGATTAAGATGAGAAGATTTACGTTAGGTTCAATTATTACAGCAACATTATTACTATCAGGATGTGGAGGAGGAGGTTCATCTTCTAATGACTCTACACCAGAAGCACCAAAAGCAACAACAAATGAGACTCCTACCACTATCTCAAAAGGTATAGGACATTATGTTGATTCAGCTGTCGAGGGAGTGGAGTATATTTGTGGAGATACAACAGGTGTTACAGATGAGAATGGTACATTTACTTTTGAAGAGAACAAAAATTGTACTTTTAGCTTGGGAGATGTTAAGCTTAGAGAAGTCAATGCTAGTAGTTTAAGTAATGATATGATTTTAGTTGAAGATGATGTTGCCGTTGCTCGTTTTTTACAATCACTTGATAGTGATGGTAATGCAGAAAATGGTATTAAGATAGATAATTCTACTAAAGAAGTACTTAGTACAAAAAATGTTACAACTATTCCAACAAGTGATGATGATGTAGCAGATGTGGTTATAGCTATGCAAAGTAACTCTGAATATCAAGGTCAAATGGTTACAGAACAAGATGCACAAATTCATATTGACCAAACAAAAGCAGACTTAAATGGCAATAGTAATGTTCAAATGACTTCAGTTGTAGGTATATCTAGTAATGGAAGAACATCTAATAGTGCAGCAAATGGAGATGGAAGTTCAACAAATAATTCTCATAACAACTTTGCAGGAAGTATGGGTGTAAATGGTTCTTCTAATGGAGATAGTGATAGTTCAACAGATTCTCATAACAACTTTGCAGGAAGTATGGGTGTAAATGGTTCTTCTAATGGAGATAGTGATAGTTCAACAGATTCTCATAACAACTTTGCAGGAAGTATGAGTGGAAATGGTTCTTCTAATGGAGATAGTGATAGTTCAACAGATTCTCATAACAACTTT
>Ga0256828_1001100_pt1 | contig 17294 bp, 29 predicted proteins | sample CV88metaG_FD_185993 | JGI IMG/M metagenome (GOLD analysis project Ga0256828, IMG submission 185993) | Hydrothermal vent microbial communities from East Pacific Rise, Pacific Ocean - CV88 | ecosystem: Environmental > Aquatic > Marine > Hydrothermal vents | place: Pacific Ocean: East Pacific Rise...
ACTAGGCTGGAGAGATAATGATGAAAGTTCTGGAACAGTAGTTTTTAACTTACTAGACCTATCAGAAGATAAAGGTACTGATTTAACAGTTAAGTTTATGACTGTTACGAATGCTGACCAAGATGGGCAAGTTGAATTTGGGCAAGATAGTATGGAATGTTATGCTAGTGTAGAGGAGATTATAAAATGAGTAAAATCAAATTAAAAGCACTAAAAGAAGTTTTAGGGCAAGGCAAATACAAAGTTAAAAAAGATAAATTTTTCATTTTCATAGATAATGATTTTACAGAAATAACAGACTTAGCATTATTGGAAAAAATTTCTAATGCAGTAACAGAACTTGAAGCAGAGTATAAAGTAACAGAGTATCAAAGGCTTAGAAAATACCCATCCGTTGGGGAACAGTTAGGAATGCTATTTGATACTATTAAAGCAGGTGGGCAAATAGATAAAGATTGCGAATGGTTTAAGGCTATTCAAGCAGAAAAAGATAGAGTTCCAAAGACTTAACAAGGATAAGCAATGTTAAAAAAATTAGATAAGATGTTTTTTAGCGATAATTTACAAATAAATGATAAAAAGCATCTTATATCTGTTAGGGATGGAGTTCAAGAGTATTTAGGCATAGAGTTAGGATTGCAACCTTATGACAAAGTTTTTAAAGTATATAGAAGCCCTGATACTATAAAAGCTATACAAGATAAACTTAACAATATACCACTAACAGATGAACATGTAGATTTGAAAGACATACCAAAAAATAAAATCGTAGGTAAAGTTGAAGACAGTAAAGTAGTAGATTTTAGAGATGATAAACTATCTTCAACAGTAGCGATTGAAAATGTTGTAAAATTTGATGATAATATGTTACAATTACTAAATGTTAAAAATCAATTAAGTTTGGGCTATTTTGCAGATATTAAAGAGCATAACACTTATGATTTTGAGCAATATGGTATAATACCTCATCACTTAGCAGTTGTTTCACGAGGGCGATGTGGTGATGTATGTAAATTTAAAGATGGAGTTAGTTCTATGGCAGAAGAAACAAAAAAGCCTGACGATGATGTGAAAGACGAAAAAGGTCAAGGTGGCGAAGACAAAAAGCCCAACTTTTTAAAACCTGATGATAAGAAATCAGAGGACAAAAAAGAGGAGAAAGTCAAAGATGAAGACAAGAAATCAGATGATAAAAAAGAAGTAAAAGATAGTATCTCTGCTGATAAAATTATCGCTGATTTTAAAGATAGTCAAGACTTTAAAGATGCTGTTATGCAGATGGGTAACCAGAGGGCAGAAATTATTCTAAAAGCTAAAAACTTCTTAGATGATGGCTATAAGTTTGAAGATAAAGACAACTTATCTATTATGAAAGATGTTTTAGATAAAGAACTTAAAGAAAAGTTTGAGGATAGCGAGGTAGGAGTGGCATTTAAAATGCTTAAAAAAATGAAAGATTATTCACAATTTGCAGATAGTGAAGCAGGTAGTGAATGGCATAAAATAGCAGATAAGGAGTTATAATGGCTTTTGCAAGTGGTATTCAAACAGAAATCGGAACTGTTGGTTCTGGCGAAATCATTGGGAATGTTGGTGTAGTATCTTCATATAATAGCTTTGAAGAGGGTTTAAAAGCTGGATTATTTTCTAAGTACAACGATGGTGTAGTTGAACTTATAGATGGCGAAGCAGACCCTATTATAGCTGGTGTTGTTAAAAGAGAGGTATCAAGTGCATTGGAAGATGCAGGAACTTTTAAAACAGACAATACTATTATGGTAGATGTTGTAGAAAATGGTCTTGTTACTGTTGAGATTGTAAGTGGTTTAACTATTAACAAATTTGAACCTGTTTATGTTTATAACAACACAGATACGGCAACGGAAGATTGGGGGAAAGCTACCAACCATTCAACGGACAAAGATAGTGGCGACAATGATGTAGCAAATGCAGTTGTAGATGGTTACTTCTATAAAGAGATTAACCCTACTACTTGGGTTATCAGATTAAAATAAGGGGATAGTATGACAATAGGACAAATTTACGACTTAGACAGTTTTAAAAAGTTTACAGACAGTGCAACAGCAACAGGTTTTAAAGATGCTGAAAGTGGTGTGATTTTAGCTAGAAACTTAACAATGGTTAATCCAAAAGTTTTTGAAAAAAAATATCCTGAGCTTAGTTTTGTAAACAGTGGTATTACAGTTGATAACACGGGGGGCTATTCTCGTCGTATTCAGTCACTTAGACTTATCGAACAAGGAAACTTTACAGATAGCTCGGACTTGAACTCTGGAAAAGGTAGAATTTCATTAACAGCAGAAGATACTTTCATTAAAGTATTTAGTAAAGAGGCTCACTCTATTTGGGCTGATGATGAAATCAAAGAGGCAAATCTACAAAATGTAAACTTAGTGCAAAGATATATTCAAACACATAACAAAGTTTATAACCAGAAAGTAGATGAAATCGGATACACGGGACACAATGGGCAAAAAGGGCTTTTGAACTATGCTGGTTTTGTTAGTTCGAGTGCGAGTGATACGATAGAAAATCTATCGGCACAAGAGATGTATGATGAGTTTGCTACTCTTATTACAGAGCAATTTAATGCAGTTAATAATACACCTGAATATATGGCTAACAAAGTTGTAATGCCAACTCGTGTGATGAACAAGCTTCAAGTAACAATGCTAAACACAAATGCAAGTACTTCAACTGTATTAAAAGCACTTAAAGATAACTTTCCGAGTATATCGTTTGAAACTTCTTTTAGAGCAGAAGATGTAGATGGTTCTTCTCGTGTTGTTGCATATTCTACGAATGAAGATGCAATGGTAATGAGAATACCTATCCGTTTAACTATTGGCGAAATCGTGAAACAAACTTCTTTCAACTACCGTGTTGATAGTAAGTTCCGTATCGCTGGTTTAGATGTTTTAGAAGATACATCAGGTCGTATTTTAACAGGGCTTTAAGCCTTGTTAATAAAGGTAACTTATGAATAGGATAGAACTAAAAGCACTTACTATTAAAGAACTAAAATCTATGTGTAAGCAAAAAGGTTTAAAAGGTTATAGTAAATTAAAAGAAGATGAATTAATTTCACTTATTTTAGGCAAAGCAACTTTTAAAAAAATAATAGTAAATCCTTTTAGTTTTAAAGAGAAAATCTATAAAAGCGATTTTTTTGAGTTATTTTGCGAAGATATAAAACATCCAAAAATTAAAAATGCTATTAAAAATAAATTGATAGAAAGAGTTAAATAATGTTAGTAGATGATTTGATTGCTAAATTTCCAGATATAGACCAAACGATTATATATAAGTATTTCCCTATGTATGAAAATACTTATTCGTGCTATTATAATGCAAATTATGGCTCAAACAAATGTGATGATGAAGTTATATTGCACTTATTGGCTCATCTTATAGTTACAGCAAATAACACAAAAGGTGGGATACCAGTTTATCAAGTAGCAAGTGAAAGTGTTGGAAATGTATCCGTTAGTTATGTGCCAACTCCTTTAAATAGTGGCGATAGCTTCTTTCAATCCACTATCTATGGACAAACTTTTTTAATGCTTATCAAAAAAAATCAAGGTTGTTATTTCGTATGAAAAAGAATGACTTAACTAAACTTCACGAAATTACTAAGCAGATAAAAATAGCAAAAAAAACAGCTATAAAAGTAGGGTTACCTGCTGATGTAGGACACTATAAAAATGGTGCTAGTGTATTAGAAGTTGGGACGGCACACGAATATGGCTTAGGAGTTCCTAGAAGAAGCTTTATAAGGATGCCCTTAGATAAAGAGAAATCGAAACTAAACAAGGCTTTAAAAAGTGGATATGAAAGTATTTTAAAAGGTGGCAATGCTATAACCAACTTAAACAAAATAGGGTTAATAGCTCAAGGCATTTCTAAAAATTCTTTTAAAACACAAGGCTATGGAATATGGAAAGACATTAAAAACGAAACAAAAGAAGAAAAAGGCTCATCTAAGATACTATTTGACACGGGTCGATTAGTGCAGTCTGTAACTTTTTGGGTAGTAAAGGATTAGTATGTTACCAAATTTATCACAAACGATATTTAGATTATCTCAACCTATAAAACTTATAAAAATTGTAGAAACAATAGTTAATCATAGACCAGTTGAAACTGAAACAACAACAGACATAAGAGCAGTTATACAACCTGCCGATAAAGAAAAAATAAACAAAGATGGATTAGATTATAGTTTAGAATATATACAAGTGCATAGTTTAGATGGTATACAAATAAACGATATAATAGAGTATAAAGGTAAGCGATATAGAGCTTATGAAAATTCTAACTATTCAGATTATGGATATTATGAAAATATTATGGAAGAAATTAAATGATTTTAGACAAAATAGCAGATTATACAACTAACTTACTAAGTTATGATGAAACAAAAGTTATTATAAGTCGTGAAAATGCAACACAAAAAACATTTAGCGATAATTATATAGTTATAGATACTTTAAGCCCTGCGAATCCTATTGGAAGTACAAGAATGTACGATTATGAAAATGAAAAAGAAACTTTTATAACTCTATTTAATGCAAAAATAACTTTGGAATTTTACGGGTCAAATGGTTACGATAATGCTTACAAATTTATCAATCTTCAAAACTCACAGTTAGCAAGAGATTTACAAAGAACTTACGAAATTACACTTTTTAAAGATTTAACTATTAACAATTTAAAACAAGTTGTAGGCAATAGATACTTTAATAGATTTGAGATAGAAATTACGGTACAATACAATATCATAACAATTATTGATACTTTACGAGTGGAGAGTATTCCAGTAGAGTACATTAAAGATTAAGAGGAGTAATTAAAATGGCTGATATTAAAAACATAGTAGATGTTAGTATCATTCCGAGTGGTAAAAGTTTATCACGAACGAATATGAATATAGTAACAATCCTAACAAGTGAGTTAGGTGCTTTAAACAGTGCTAACAGAACGATAGCATATACAGACTTAGGAAGTGTAGCTAATGATTTTGGCACTACTTCAAAAATGTATGAGTATGCTAAGATACTATTTGCACAAACTAAAAACCCTACGAATAGTGGTGGATACTTAGTAGCTAGTTATTGGAGAGCCGTAGATGAGACAGTTCCTGCAACAGCTGGTAAAGTCGTAGGTAGTCAAGTAAGCGAAAGCGAAGTAATTGGAGCATTACAACAAGTAAGCGATGGTAGTTTTAAAATCACTATTGATGGTGGTACTGAACAAGATGTAACGGGTGTCGATTTTAGAACTATTGACACACTTGAAGATGTAAAAGATATATTAGCTAACAATATAAACGATGCAACGGTTACTATTGATGACCAAAAAATCATCATTACAAGTAACACAACTGGGGCTGATAGTGAAGTAACATTTTTAACTGAAAGTAGCGATGGCACTTTTATCGGAGATACACTTAAACTTGTTAATGGTTCGGGAGCAGTAAAAGTTAATGGAGAAGATGAAAAAACTCTAACGGCTGAAACAAAAGAGGATGCTGTTGTTGAAGCTATTAAATTTGAAGCATTTAAAGGGGCTATTTTTATAGATAACCCAACAGATGACGAAAGCGAAAACTTAGCAACTTGGGCAAAAGCAAATGATGTTATTTTTTATGATGTTTTTGATAGTGTCGCAAATCTTGAAAAAGATGTAAACAATGTAGTCTGGAAAATTAAAATAAGTGGTGGCGAAAACTATCGTATGGCTTATAGAAAAGATGGAAATAGAAAAGTAGCAGTGGCTATTATGTCAAGAATGCACACTGTGAACTTCAATGCTGAAAATAGTGCTATAACTCTAAATTTGAAAGAGTTAAATGGTATAACAAGTGAAGATTATACACAAGATGAAATTAACAAAGCCAAAAAAGTCGGTCTTGATTTATACACTAACTTTGGAGATTTACCAAAACTTTTAGTAAGTGGTGCAAATGGTTTCTGTGATAATGTTTACAATTTTATAGCTATTAAGAAATTTGTTCAAATAGACTTGTTTAACTTGTTAGGGACAACTGGAACTAAGTTAGCTCAAATTGATAGTGATGTATCTAAAATTTTAGATACTGTTGAAAAAACACTTAACTTGTTTAAAAAAGCAAAAGTTATAGGTGCTGGTACTTGGCTAAGTACAGATACATTTGGAAACATTGATGTATTCAATCGCAACATTGAAACAAATGGCTTTTATGTTTATGCCCAACCTTTGAGCGAACAAAGTCAAGATGATAGGGAAGCTCGTAAAAGTCCTGTTATACAAGTTGCATTTAAAAATGCTGGTGCAATACATTCAGTTGATGTTATTATTAGTTACAATTTATAGGAGTAGAAAATGGCAATAGTATCTTTTAAAAGTGACAGTACAACACTTGTTGTAAATGGGTTTGTTGTAGCTGATTTTATAAACGGCGATATTTTAGAGTTAGCACCTGCTAACCCTGAAACAGCAAGAACTTACGGAAGTAACAGAGCAGTAAACATACAGCATAGAGCTGATAAAGATGTTTATACTCTAAAATTTAGAGTAATGAGAAATAGCGACAGCGATGTGTGGCTCAATGCTCAACTAAATGCAGATAAGCCCGTAGTTTTTAAAGGTAGTTTAAAAGAAGTGTTTATCAAAGATGGGGAAGAGTTTTTAGAAAGTTTTGAGATAGAAGCTGGTAGTTTTACAGATAAACCAACTCATACTAAAAACAATCAAGATGGCAATGCACAAACTGAATACACGATCGAGTGTTTTGCTAAGAGACTTTTATAGTCTTTTAGCTTTTAAAAAGGTATAAAAATGGATAAAGATTTCACAAAAGAACTTGAAGAACATAGGGAAGACATACTTAAACAGCTTGACGGATGGGCTGAAAATAAATGTTTTAGTGTAAATGGTAGAGAGTATCGTTTAGCAAATTTATCTCATCAATTTAGATTAGAAGTAGTAGCTATTTACTCACAAATTGAAGCATCTTTAACTATGGGGAATTATGGCTTTTTAATGAACGAAGATTTTAAAAAAGTGATGAAAAAGATAGATGATAGGGTATTGTTTGAAAACTCACAAATAAGCAAACTACCTAACCATTTTGAAGAATATGCAGAGGACTATCTTGACTATGTAGCTTTGTCTATGAAAGTTATTTCATATCCGTTTTATAAAAAAAAACTGAGTATAAACTAAAAAGATTTTTAAGTAGACCAAATTATTTTGATGAGTATGTAGAGTTTACAAACTTATCAGATTTAGATATACTTTTTTATAGTTTAGTTAAAAAAGGCTATGGTAGTTTACAAGAGGTTAAAGCACTTGATACCATTGAAATAATGAATATTTTAGAGTATGAAAGTATTATGAATGACATTGAAATATTGGCCGTAGAAGATAGTAAAAAAGGTATGTAATGGCAGTAGCAGAATTAGCAACAAAAATTAGTTTTATTGGCAATTTAAAACCACTAGATAATCTTAATCGTGGTTTAACAAGTGCAGTCGGCAGTATAGCAAAAGTTGGTAGCATTTTAACAGTCGCTACTGTTGCACTTAATGGCTTTTTAGCTAACACTTTGGCAGGTGCAGATGCACAAGTTCAATTAAGCCGTTCAACTGGTGTCAGTATGGAAGCTATACAAGAATGGGGCTATGTTGCTAGTGTAAATGGTTCAAGTGCTGATGCCTTAGAGCGAAGTATCACTAATCTTTCTAAAAAAATAGGGGAAGCATCTACACAAGGAAGCGATGATTTTAGTCGTTTAGGTATAAGTGTTCGCGATAGTATGGGACATGTAAAAAGTGCAGATACTATACTAAAAGAGTTAGCAGTTAGATTTAAACAACTGAATTTATCGAAAGAGGAGCAGTCTTCATATCTTGAAAAATTAGGGATTGATGAAAGTATGATACAAACTCTAAACCTAAGCAGTGATGCACTTCAAAATTTACAAAATAAAGCTAAAAATTTGGGAGTTGTCACAAAAGCAGATGGCGACCAGATAGCTAGTTTTAACGATAGCCTAACAACTTTAAAGTATGGAGTTGATGCCGTTCAAAAAAGACTAGCAATAGCCTTTGCACCTCAACTTAAAGACTTATCTGATGGTTTTACAGATTTATTAGTAGCTAATAAATCTGTGATAAATAAAGGTCTTAAAAAGTTTTTCATGATGATTAATAGTGGATTAGGTGCTATTTTTAAGTTTGGTAGATTGCTTTATGATATGATAGACAATACCCTAGGGATTAAAAATGCTTTAATGTTAGCAGGTGGTGCTATGTTGTATCTAAATCGTGCTATGTTAGCTAATCCAATTACTTGGATTATAGCAGGGATAGGAACTCTCATAATGCTTTATGATGACTTAGAAATGGCGATGCGAGGTGGTAAAAGTGTAATCGCTGATTGGTTCAAAGAATGGTTTAATTTAGATATAGGAGAAGTCATAAGTGGGCTAAATGATGACTTAAATAACTTTTATAAATATTTAGAAGATACTTATAGCGAAACTGCAACATTTTGGAGTGGGGTAGGTAATAGCATAGCAGGTTTTTATAAAAATATAGAAACAACAGCAACTACAATAATAACAAGTGTAAAAGATAAATTTACTTCTATGACAACATATATTAAAGGACTTATTGAAAATATTGTTAATTTTTTTAAACCAGTTATTAATATGTTAAACAAAGTAAAAAACTTTAAAATGCCATCTATGAAATCACTAAATCCTTTTAGTGGGGATGATAAGAAAAAAGATAGTAAATCGCATTGGTATAACCCTACCAGCTGGTGGGGTAGCGATGAACCTAAAAAAGTAGCGACATCACACATACAAACATCATCCTCATCTCAACAGCACAACAACATAAACATTGAGATAAAAACAGATAACCCACAAATGGCTGGGCAATCAGTAGCTAATGAGTTGCAAGGTGTTTTAAACAATGCTAACACTACTTTTAATCGATCGGGAGGTATTTGATGCTACAAGACTTTACTGATAAATTTTTTGGAGATAGTAAAACAAACGAAAAACAAACAATAGGTATAGGTGGATGGACAGCTGAGGTTAGAACTAGCGAAAACATACAGTTTACGAGTGATGTCCCAGATAACTATATAGAAGATGGTAGTGTTATAAATGACCATATTATCAATAATCCTATTGTTTTAAGCATAGATGGAGAAGTTTCAGACATACATATAAAAGCAGAGTTTTTAAGTGATACTTTTTTCAAATATCTTGATAAAGCCGAAAGTGTTTTAAATTTATTCCCGAGCCACAAAACTATACAAATGACCCAAAGATTAAATACAATAGCGATAGGATTGTTAGAAACCTATAAACAAGTTGATAGTATATTAGACCGAGGCAAAGGGCTTTTTGATATGTTTGAGGACAAATCAGAAACATCATTACAAAAAGGTTTCTTTGATTATTTAAACAGAATTTATTATAGTAAAGAACTTATCGAAATAGAGATGCCTTTTCAAACTTACAAAAATATGAGAATAACTTCTTTGACCATAAGTAGAGACAACTCAACTAATCAGGCTGTTAAGTATAAAATAACAGCTAAAGAAGTTAGATTTGCTAAAACAATATTAGTAAAAGAGGGAAGTAACTATTTTACGGGGGATAATTCAGTATACTATCAAAACCCGAGCTCAAGCACAAATAGCAAAACTTCAAGTAAAAAAAACAAAGGGATTACTGAGGGGACAAAAACAGAACAAAGTTTTCTTTATACAGTAACACACTAAGGTTAAAAATGTTAAAAATAAATATAGATGATACACCATTTCAAGAGTTTTCTATACCATTCGAGGGAGAACTCATTAATATAGTTTTAAGTTTTAGACTAGATAGCTGGTTTATGGATTTAGATTTTAAAAAAAAATCTGTCAAAGGTTTAAAGTTAAGTAGCTCTGTTTTAATGTTACAAGGGAAAAACTTACCATTTGATATTTTTATAGATGATAAAGGTTTAAAACTAGACCCATTCCATACGGATAGTTTTAGTAAAGGACTGTTTGATTTTCTTTTAGTAGAAAGAGATGAGTTAACAGATTTGAGAGGTTTTGAAGTTGAGTAGATTTAGTAGAGATTATGAACTTGTTATAACTCTTTTAAACGGGGATGTTGTGAAAATAACCCCTGAATTAAGAGTACAATTTGAAGTTACTAAGTCCATAAAAGGGGCTTTAAATAACTGTAAAATAAAAATTTACAATCTAAATAATGACAAAAGAAGAAAATTAGTAAAAGATAAAGAAGATAATCGTATGAGATTACCGTTTCTTTTTAAGGCTGGTTACGACAGATTAGAAACAATTTTTAAGGGAACAGTACTAGAAGCTTTTAGTGAAAAACAAGGAAGCGACTTTATAACTACTATAAACAGTTTGGACGGTGGAGTAGATTATCTAAACAGTTTTACATCAAAAACAGTTACAAATAATGACACTAAAAACATTTTATCAGATATGCCAAATACACATCACGGGAAGATTACACCACGAAAAAAACTTATAAGACCAAAAGTTCTAGTCGGTAATAGTGCTAAATTAATTGAAGACAGTTTAGCAGATGATGAAACTTATTTTATTGACGAAGAAAAACTTTATATTATAAAAGATGATGAAGTTTTAAGCAATTATATTCCTTTAATAAATGTTGAAACGGGACTATTGAAAACACCAACGAAAAAAAAGCAGGAGATAACAATTCAAACTTTGTTAAATCCAGCTGTTAAAATTGGTTGTTTAGTAAAATTAGAAAGTGTAACGGCTGATTGGCTTAATGGAACTTATAAAGTAAACACGATAAAATACAAAGGCGACAATTACGGCTCCGATTGGAGTATGGAAATAAGTTGCTTAGCAGGTCAAAACTTCAAGGTAATATAATGATTTTTAATAAAAACGAAAAGCCAACACTTGAAAATGTTTTACTAAGTGCAATAAATGAAGCATTATCAAATACACACACAACTTTAATAGCAAAAATAACAAAAGTAAATAAAACAACTATAAACTGTAAGCCAGTTATTAGTAGATTTGTAAATGACAAAAAGATAGATTTACCTGAGTTTGCAGAAGTCCCTATCGTGAATTTTTTAGGGGGGAGTAGTTCTATACAAATGCCTATAAGTGTTGATGATTATTGTATTTTGTTTGTAAATGAAAGATGTTTTGATGGTTGGTATTCTGGACAAGATTATGAGATACCTCTTGAACGAAGATTACACGATTATAGTGACAGTATAGCATTGGTAGGTTTGAAAAATAAAAAAGGGGAGCTAGATATTCCAACAGTTATAACTTTTTTAGGGGACACTTATCAAAAAGGTAATTATACACACGATGGCAACAGAGTTCAAAATGGTAGCTATACACTTAACGGAGATTTCATACTTAATGGAGATGCTACACAAAGTGGTAATTATACACTCGATGGAGATTTGAAAGCTGGTGGTTTTAAAACAGATGATAAAACTGGAGTTAGTGGTAATTTTGACACAAGTGACGACAAAACTGTTACAGTTACAAATGGCATAATTACAGACATAAGTTGAGGTTGATATGAAAGTTAGAAGATTAGTAGATAATGATTGGAGTTTTGGCAACGGAAAAGCTAACTATTTAAAAGATAATGATGCAGTTTTTCAGAATGTTTTTACGAGATTAAGAAGTTTTAAGTATGATTGGTTTTTAGATATTGATGCGAATATAGATTGGTTCAATATTTTAAGTCAAAGAGAAAATAAACAGACAATTATAGATGAAGTAAAAAGAGTTACTTTGCAAACCGATGGAGTTACAAAAATAAATAAACTTGAACTTTTAGAAACTGGAAACAGAACTGTAACTATCTTGTTAAATTTTGATACAATATACAAAGCACTTAATGATTTGGAGTTTAAGTTATGAAAATAAATGAAAATGGATTACAACTAGATAGTTTTGAAGATATTTTTTCAAATTTAGCAAATGGCTTTAAAGCAGTTTATGGCGAAGATATTAACTTAGCACAAGACACAGCAGATGGTCAAGTAGTTGGAATTTTCGCAAATACTACTTATGATTTACAAACACATATAGCGAGAATCTACAATGCACTTGACCCAGACTTTGCAGAGGGTCACGAACTCGATAAGATACTTAAACTTATAGCTACTACAAGATTACCATCTACTAAAAGCACAGTAGATATAAGTGTAGAAGTTAGTAAAAATGTAACTTTACCATCTGATTACACTATTAAAGATATTAACGAACAAGAATGGATAATCACACAAGAGCAAACTTTAACAACTGGAACTACAACAGTAAGTTTTGAAGCAAAAGAATGGGGCAAAGTTGAAGCAATAGCAAATACTATAACTAACCCCGTAACGATTTTAACGGAAGTTATAAGTGTAAATAATCCACTAAGTGCCGTTGCTGGGCGAGATGAAGAGGATGACATCAGTCTAAGGAATAGAAGAAATAAGCTAATAGGTTATAGAGCTACAAGTCTTGTAAGTTCGATGCTGGGAAAAATTTTAAACTTAGAAAATGTAACAGATGCAATTATTTACGAAAATTACGAAGACACTCACGATGATGTGAAAGATATAGATGCACATACTATGTGGGTTATTATAGATGGGGGGGAGATTAACGAAATAGCAGAAGTTATAGCAACAGATAAAACAGTAGGATGTGGACTCAAAGGTTTGGTAAATGCTACATACACAGAAACTTTTATAAGAAGTAATGGAACAGAGAGAACACATATTCACGAAGTAAAATTCGATAGACCGACTTTAACAAATGCCTCAATTCGATTTAAAGTGAAAAAAAGAAATGCAAATGATGTTATAGATACGGAAAAAATAAAAGAAGTTTTAGAACAATTACATTTCAACATAGCACAAAACATAACAGCAACAGAACTATATGCTACTATTTATCAAGCAGGAAATACTTTTATAGCTTACGACTTAGAGTTAAGCAAAGACGATGGGGATACTTGGGTGGATGATATTTTAGAAGCACTTTGCGATGAGAAATTTATCATAGGTAAAGATGATATAGACATAACAGAGGAATAAATATGGGACTTTTTACAGATACATACAAAAACCTCCTTATTGTTCAATATTCAGATAAGCCAAAGGCACAAGCTCACATTAAACTAATCATTGGCGAACTTGAAAAAGTGTATCAGTTTGCTAATCAATTTGACACAGCCTTTGATGTAGATTTAGCAGTTGGAAAGCAGTTAGATATTATAGGAAAAATCGTAGGCATAAACAGAATAGTCCCGTTCGCAGTTCCTAAAAACTATTTTGGATTTGATGGACACGAACATTCATTTCCGATGAATGACAAATTTAAAAATGTAGTATCTTATCCTATGAAAAGTAAGTTTGAGATACCTTTTACAAGTGGCGAACTTAACGATTTAGATTACAGATTTTACATAAAAGCTAAAATTGTTAAAAATTATGCCAAGGCTACTATGATAGATAAAGATAATCTATCTTTACAAAATGCAGTAGATTATCTTTTTAACAATAAATCATATTTAACCGATGCCAAAAATATGAGTATAAATTTATATATAGGAAATGATTTTGATTTTTCTAAATTACAATTTATAAAACAATTAGATATAATACCAAGACCTCAAGCCGTGAAAATATATTATATAAGTTATGTGGAAAAACATACATTTGGCTTTTATGAGCATAACACGGGGTTTGGCGATAAGTTTGACGACAAAGATGACGAAACTTATTTTGCTAATAAAATTTTAGAATAAGGAGAATGAATGGCTTTTACACGATATGATGGGAATGTAGTCCCATTTGCAGTTGATGCAACAGATGACAATAGAACCGTTTTCGGAGACACTACACAAAGTGATGACATAAACGACAACTTAAATGATGACTTTAAAAAAGGTTGGGAGATTGTCGGAGTTAATGATAATCCAACAAAACAGGACTTTAACGGATTAGCTTTTACAGTTAGTAATTTAGTAGCTTATCTTTATCAGCAGGGGATAGCAGAATGGAACACTAACCAAAACTATATGATAAATAGTTTCGCGATGGGTAGCGATGGCAAAATATACCAAAGTTTAACTGATGATAATCAAGGTAATGACCCAACAACTGATGGAGATAACTGGAAAACTACTAACGGCGATGTAAGAGATGTCGTTAAAGACGATAGTTACACAGCAAAAAGTGGCGAGTTTGTTTGGTGTGATACAGCTACAAATGGAGCGTGGACTTTAACACTTCCAGATAGTCCTAACGATTTCGATAAAGTAGTTATTTTGGATTTTAAAGCAAACTTTCAAAATGACAACTTAACAGTAGCACGAAACGGGAACACTATTATGGGACTTGACGAAGACTATATAGCAGACACTAAAAACGAGCATACTATTTTTAAATTTTATAATGGTGATTGGAGGGTAATGTAATGCGAAGCAGTGAACTTTTTAGAGATGAGATAAAAGCCGTAGATGGAGCTGGTAGTGGTATAGATGCTGATTTACTAGATGGTAAACAAAGCGATACTTCATCCACTCCTGATACAGTACCGATACGGGATGCAGACACAGCAATAGCTGGTAAAAATCAATGTACTGCTTGGGTCGATTTTGATGGTGCTGATGGTACTATTGGAAGTAGTTACAACATCGACAGTATAACAAGAGATGATACTGGAGAATATACTCTTACTTTTTCTAACGAAATGTTAAACTCAGATTATGCTGTTATAATTTCTGTAGAAGGTACAGATACTACAGATGCATCTGCAATGGTAGGAAGAACTATGAATGGTTCAAAAACTACGACCAGTGTAAAAGTAAAAACAACTCTTGTAAATAACGACGGTAGAAGTAAACAAGATTACGATAGTGTTTCTATATCTATATTTGGAGGAACAAATTGATTAAAAAATTTTATAAAATACAAGATGGTAAATTAATTAGAGGTTCGGGTTTTAAAATACCTGCTGGGATGATAGAACACACTGAAGGCAAGGAACCAAAAGTTCTTTTGGACATTATGAAATCTGAATTAGAAGTTAAACAACTTTTGTCAGTATCCAATGAACTTCAAAGTCTTTGCGATAGCAAATCAAAAGATGCAAAAAACTATATAGCAAACAAAAAAGTATCAGATGAACAACTTAAAAGATACAACGATAAGTTAGAAATGGCTATAAAATATAAAGAAAATGGTTTATACAAAGATGAGTTTGAATTAGAAGCAGATTTTCAGGGATGGTCTGTTGATGAACTTGTAGATTTTATCATTGAAAAAGGAAATCAATCTAAACAAGATTTAATAGTTTACAACTCAAAAATTGAAGCTTTTAGGGTAGCAACTCAAAAACTTATCAAAAACGGAGAGTTAGACAAAGCTAATGAAGTCATAAAAAAAGCAAAACTTTTAAAAGCTGATGCAACAGATGACGACATCAAAGAGCTTTTTAAATGAAATACCCAGTACTAAAACCAACTCAAAACAATAAGTTTATATTGATGGAAGAATACAAGTATCACGGTTGTATAGTTCCAGCTGGTTATCAAACAAACGGGGCTGACGTACCTCGCTTGTTTTGGTTTATAGTACCACCTTTCAAACCTAAGTTTTTACCTGCTGTTATGTTACACGATTATTTTTGTGATATAGAAGAATACGAACTAGCAGATTTTCTTTTTAAAAAAGCACTTTTTGAGATTGAAAAATCTATAACTACTAAAATTATGGTAAAATCGGTTAAAATTTATCATAAATTAAAATACGGGGTATAGAGTGGATGAGCGAATAAAAAGACTTGAAAGCGAAGTAGGAACGGTTAAAACTGATGTCAATGAAGTTAAAACTGACATCAAACTTTTAAACAAAACTTTACAAGTAATTAGTGAAACTTTGCACGAATTAAAAGAACAAAATAAAACACTTCATAATGTGGATAGAAAACTTATATCTGATGAAAGTGACATTCAAGCTTTGAAAGAAAAGACAAAAACTCTTTTTAAATATAAAGATGATTTAGAAACAAGAATACGAACACTTGAAAAATCGGACACTACTCAAAGTGTAAAATTAGGTGGTGGGGAGAAGTTTTTTTGGATGGGTATAAGTGCATTAATCGGTATAGCCGTAGTTGTTGTTAAAAATGGAGGGATAGGCTAATGGATATATCTTTAATTTTATATACTTCTAGTACAGTAGTTAGTATTGTGTCTTTTTTGTTTGTTTTATATTATTGTAGATTTGACGATAAGCCGTTGCTGATCGTGTTATGTAGCTTTGTTATAGTGCAAATATTTGCAGATGAATTACCAAATTTTTTACACGATATAAACTTTATGTTAGCAATCGTCTATATGCTACAAACAAAATTTCACATAAAAAAAGAAAAATCAAAATGCAATTATTGCAAATTTAAGGGGAAATAATGAAAAAAAATTGGAAATCAACAGTAGCTTTTTTTGTTTTTATAGCTGTGTATGTGTATGCTATAAGCACAAATAAGACAAATGAAATAGTCGAAACATCAGGCTATATAGCACTATATAGTTCAATTTTTATGATGTTTAGAAGTGACTTTACAGCTGAATTGCTTAGTAAGTTAGTAGATAACATCAAGATAGGGAAATAGCTATGGGTAGTTATGTAGCATCAATAATTTTAAGTCTTTTTGTACTTTTGGGGCAATTCATTTACATAGGCACATTAAAACTTAATATAAGTAAATTAGAAACTAATGTGTCTAAACTTGATAGAAAAGTAGATTTTTTGAAGAACGAAAATGAAAGCCTTTCAATAGCCGTTAAACGGCAAAACAAAGCTATGTTAAGCATAAGTATAGAGAAAAGAGAACTTTTAGACAGACTAGAAAAATGGAAGTCTAAAAAACCTGAAATCAAGTATAAAGTCATAGAAAAAATTAAAAAGGTAAAAAGTAATGATTGTAAAGACATTTCAAACACTCTTAATGCTGTTTCTACTATCAAGTTTAACAGCTTGTAGTAGTTGTGAAAAAGAAGTTGTTTATGTTAAAAAACCTGTTGAAGTATTAGTGCCAACTAAATGTGTAGTGCCTGATGTGAATTGTAGCTTTAACAGAAACACACATACAGAAGTAATTAGTTCACTTTTAGAGTGTATTATAGATTTAAAAAAAGCGAGTGAGGTATGCAAATGAAAGAATTAAGAAAAAATATACTATTG